>TARA_R110002073_G_scaffold326975_1_pt1 | contig 28774 bp, 20 predicted proteins | sample TARA_R110002073 | Tara Oceans TARA_R110002073 (sample SAMEA4397174) | marine metagenome | biome: Polar Biome; feature: [DCM] deep chlorophyll maximum layer (ENVO:01000326); material: water (ENVO:00002006), including particulate matter (ENVO:01000060) such as... | depth 40 m | reverse complement strand
TATTTTTCACCTTAATAAAGAATAATACTCCTTAAATGCTAGAGTCTGTGTTTTTCAACAAATACATTTGGATTCCCTAAACCAAATGTATTGTTGAATTGCTAAAACAATTAAAGGAAAATAATTATTAAAATTTGGGGGAATTTTACATGATTATAGAATGCAAAAAAGCTGCTTTTTAAGCTGAATTTATTTCAGTTTCTAGGTGGCTTTTTTAACTTTAACACAATTTTTAGATGAAAATTTGGTTTGCTAGACGAGTGGTCATATCTTTGCCTCAGATTTTAAAAAATGTCACCAACAATAAAACATGATGTTAAAGCAGATTTCCTTTTAGACAAAGGAATGGAGTTGTTATGGTCTAAAGGCTATAATGCAACTAGTGTAAACGACATTGTAAAAGCTGCTGATATTCCAAAGGGTTCCTTTTATTTTTATTTCGAGAGCAAAGAAGATTTTGCTGTGAAAGCAATTAATAAATATTTTGATCAAAACTTTGAAATGATTTTTAACATTCTTCATAATAACGAAGAGTCTTCTCCGAGACAACGCTTAATGAATTTTCATAATTTTAGAGCTGATGTGTTAAGGGATGAAATGGGGTATTCTGGTGGATGTATGGCATGTAATGTTGGAAATGAAATGTCTGAACACAGCGAAAAAATACGAAATGCTATCCATGCAAAAGAAATTGTCTTAATAGATAATATTGCCAAAGTAATTAAAGCTGCCCAAAATGCTGGAGAAATTGAAAATTCTTTTGATGCTCATGACATGGCAAGTTTTTTAGAAGACGCCGGTAAAGGAGCTATGATTAGCATGAAAGAAACAAACAGTTCATACCCTGTAGAGAACTTTTTAAGAATGGCTGAAAGGTTGCTCTAATATTTTTTTTATTAAAATTATAGACGACTGGTCAATTAAGTGAAATAAAATTATTATTAACTCGTTAACTCAAAAAAACAATCAATTACATCCAGTTAAAAACCTACTGGTCAGTTATTATTAAATTCTTTTTCCTCTTTTGTCCAATTCTAAAAGATAAAATCGTCTTAAGTGTAAAATAGTAACAAACCTTTCTAAAATTAATAGTTGACTGGTCAATTAAAAAACTAAAATGAATAAACAACTAGAAAAAACCAAAAACCTAGCAAATACCTTTGCTGTAAAATGGGCCGAATTTATCATTAAATTCAAATGGCCTGTCGTTCTCGCTACCCTTGCATTGGCATTGGGGTTAGCCTCTCAGGGTAATATGGAATTTGATGGAGACTACCATGTCTTCTTTAGTAAATCTAACCCCGAACTTGAAGCATTTGACGCTTTACAAGAAAAATATACGAAAGATGATAATGTAGTCATCGTTCTAGCTCCCAAGAATGGAAATGTTTTTACTAAAGAAAACTTGATTGCCATTGAGGAATTAACGACAACTGCTTGGGATACCCCTTACTCTTCTCGGGTTGATGCCATCACAAACTTTCAACATACCAGAGCTGTAGGTGATGATTTGTATGTCGATGATTTATCCTATGAGTCACATACTAAAACAGCTGAAGAAATTCAAAAAATCAAAGAGATTGCCATCAAAGAACCGTTATTAATTAATCGTTTAATTAATGAGAAAGGAAGTGTTACCGCAATTAATGTAACGCTTCGTTTGCCGGGAGTTGACACTGCTAAAGAAATTCCAGAAGTAACACAGAATACTCGTGAGATGGTTGCTTCTTTTCAAGAAAAGTATCCGCAATTTGATATTTACACAACTGGATTGGTTCCTTTAAATACTGCTTTTTTCGAATCTTCTATGAATGATTTGGCACTGTCAATGATCATGTTTTTGATTGTAATTATAGTTACTTTGTTGTTAACTAGAAACATCTTCGCGATGCTGGCAACATTGTTTGTTGTGTTCTTTTCTATTGCTAGTTCTGTTGGTTTTGTTGGGTTGATGGGAATCAAATTAACACCTCCATCATCTGTTTTTCCAACCATGATTCTCACCTTGGCTGTTGCAGATAGTATTCATATCCTAATTACCATGCTCCAAAAAGTACGTAAAGATGGAATGAGTAAAAAAGAGGCGATCGTTGAAAGCATGCGTTTAAACTTTATGCCTGTTTTTATTACTAGTGTAACAACGATTATTGGATTCTTAACGCTAAACTTTGGAGAAGTTCCTCCGTTTTGGGATTTAGGAAACATTGCTGCCTTTGGTATGACCATGGCCTTCCTCTATTCAACAACACTACTTCCTGCTTTAATGGCAATTTTCCCGATATGGAGAAAGAAAATTAAAATTGAAGAGGTTAAAGAAGAAAAAGTAAGCATTTATACTAAGTTGGGTAATTATGTAGTAAAACAACCTGTTCGTTTAACTATAATTTCGTTAATCATCATTACAGGCTTAGGGTTTTTAGCCACGAAGAATGTCTTTAATGATGAGTTTGTTGAATACTTCGATGAGTCGGTGAAGTTTAGAACCGATAGCGATTTTATCAACGATAATTTAACTGGTTTTTACAACGTAGAATTTTCAATAGGAAGTGGAGAAAGTGGAGGAATAAACAACCCCAACTACTTACAAAAACTAAACAACTTCGAGTCTTGGTTAGAAACACAAGCTGAAGTAGTTCACGTAAATGCTTTTAGTGAAGTGGCTAGAAGAGTTAATAGGTCCATGCATGGCGATGATGAATCGTTTTATACCGTTCCTACCAATCGCGAAGAAGCTGCGCAATATTTGCTGCTCTACGAATTATCACTACCCTTTGGACTGGATTTGAATAATCAAATTAATGTAGATAAATCTGAATCTAGAGTTACGGTAACCATTCAAAATATTTCTAGTGCTGAGATGATTGCTTTCTCAAAACGCGCTGAAAAATGGTTGGTAGACAATACTCCAAAACCAATGCATGCCTTAGGTGTGAGTCCAACCTTAATGTTTTCAACCTTAGGTTTTAGACAAGCAGATAGTATGTTCAACGGTAATATTGTTGCCTTGCTCTTAATCTCAATTGTGCTGATGTTGGCCTTAAGAAACTTTAAGCTTGGTCTGTTAAGTATTATTCCAAATGTAGCTCCAGTTGTAGTAGGGTTTGGGTTATGGTGGTTGTATAAAGGGCAAATAAACACAGGAATGGTGATCGTTTTTGGGATGACTCTGGGAATTATTGTCGATGATACCGTGCACTTTATGAGTAAATTCTTACGTGCAAGACGTGAGTTTGGTTATGATGCCAAACAAGCAGTTATTTATGCCTTTGAAACAGTTGGGCAAGCTTTGGTAACCACAACATTGGTTTTAATGTCTGGGTTTGCTGTACTATCGACTTCATCATTTGCATTAAATAGTTATATGGCCAGAATTACGTTGATGATTATTATTTCAGCATTAATTATCGACTTTATTTTATTGCCAGCACTATTAATTCTAACAAGTAAAAAAGAAAACATTCAATCTATAAAACAATAACATGAAAAAAATCATTCTAACTGCATTTGTATTGACCTTAAGTTTGTCAAACTATGCGCAAACCGCAGAAGAACGCGGCTTAAAAATAGCCAAAGCTGCTGAAGAAGCCGACTTAGGTTTTAAAAGTTCTACTGTAGAACTAAAAATGACTTTAAAAAACAAAAATGGTCAAACTAGTGAACGTTCAATGACGACTAGAACATTGGAGTTAACTGCAGATGGCGACAAATCTTTAATTGCTTTTAACAGTCCAAGAGACGTAAAAGGAACTGCTACATTAACGTTTACTCATAAAGTAGGTTCAGACGATCAGTGGCTCTTTTTACCTTCGATTAAACGTGTAAAAAGAATTTCTTCAAACAACAAATCAGGTCCTTTTGTAGGAAGTGAGTTTGCTTACGAAGATCTTTCATCTCAAGAAGTAGAAAAGTATACCTACAAGTTTTTAGAAGAAAAAGGAAGTTTATTGGTTGTAGAACAAGATCCTGTCGATCCAAAATCTGGATACAAAAGAAGACTTGTTACTTATAACAAGGACAAGGGTTACCGTATTGAAAAAGTAGATTTTTACGATCGTAAAAACTCTTTGCTAAAAACCTTAACCTATACGGGTTACAAGCTGTACAAAAATAAATTTTGGAGAGCAGCCACGTTTACGATGGTAAATCATCAGAGCAATAAGGAAACTGTGCTTGAATTCAGTGATTATAATTTCGAAGCTAATTTATCTGAAGATGACTTCACACAAGTTTCTCTAAAAAGAGCTGGAAAGTAAACCCATAATTATAAGCAATGCTGAGGAGCATGAATTCATAATTGTTAAGTTTTGGTTGACTGTACAAGTGCGAATCAGTATTGCTTTTTATATCTAAATAGTATGTTTTTAAGAAAACAACTTCTCATTGTTCTTGGGGTTTTATTTTCTTCGCTGGGTTTAGCCCAAGAAAAAGGAAATTTAAAACAAGATTTTGAGCTAGAGATCGAAGGAGAATATCGATACTTTTATGACAAAACTCAGTTTAATGGACAGGAAAATAGTTATCCCTCTATTGCTTTTAAGCCTCAATATACTCTAGAATGGAATAAAGGCTATGAGAGCATCAATTTTGCAGGTTTCTTCCGATTTGATCGAGATAACAAAAGAACACATTGGGATATTCGAGAACTCTATTATCAAAAAGCAAAAGGAAAATGGGAATTGAGTCTCGGTCTAAAAAAAGTATATTGGGGTGTTACGGAAAGTAATCACCTAGTCGATATTATCAATCAAACAGATGCTGTAGAGTCATTTGATGGAGAAGATAAATTAGGCCAACCAATGGCTCAATTTACCTATTCTACGGATAACTTTGGAAGCTTCGATTTCTTCTACCTTCCATATCACAGAAAAAGAACTTTCGCAGGAAATGAAGGTCGCTTGCGCTTTGCTTCTGTAATTGACAAAGATGATGTTGGTTATGAAAGCAGCGCTAAGGAATGGCGACAAGATTTTGCCGTTCGTTGGAGCCATTATTTTGGATCTGTAGATATTGGACTCTCTCATTTCTACGGAACTGGTAGAGAGCCTCTTTTTACTTTTGACACTTTTGGAAATGTAAATGCTTTTTACCCTGTGATTAATCAAACAGGGTTAGACTTACAAATTACCAATAATGCCTTTTTATGGAAGCTAGAATCGATATACAGATCCGCAGATGCACAAAATTTCTTTGCCTTAGTTGCAGGCGTAGAATACACCTTTAGTAATATTGATGGAAATGGATTGGACATTGGTCTGTTGACTGAATATCTTTATGATGACCGTGATGAACTAGCCTTAAACGCACTTCAAAACGATGTGTTTTTTGGAAGTCGAATTGCTTTTAACGACGCCAAAGACACTTCTATTTTAATTGGTGGAATTACCGATTTAAAATCTAGCAGCACAATTTTCAGTGTAGAAGCTTCAAGAAGAATTGGAAGTACATGGAAAGTAGAGATTGAAGGTAGAATCTTCAACAACATCGATTCAAATGAATTTATCCTATCAAACTTTCAGAACGATAGTTTTCTGAGATTCTCAATATCTAAATATTTTTAATCACCCCCTTCCCCCTTTTTTATAGGAACATAGTTTAGAGACAAACTATGTTCCTTTCTTTATCTTAAATTTATTCCCATTCTTTTTATCTTTATTCCTATTTTAGGTCACTAATATCAAACACGTTGAGATTTTAAGTGGAAAATCAATTTCTTTTCTTTTTTAGTAGCTTAGGAGCATTTAATGGATTGCTTTTAGGATTGTATTTTACTTTTTTTAATCGCAAGTTTCAACCCAACTTTTTTTTAGGATTAGTGTTGTTTTTTTTGAGTGTTAGGGTAGGGAGTACAATGTATTTTCATTTTCATGAAGATCGACATCTTCTAAAAGTTTTCATTCAGGTTGCCTTATCTTCTAGTCTGTTCATAGGGCCTTCTCTGTATATATATTTGAAATCTTTAAAAAAGAGTATCCCTAAGAAAGAAGCTCAATGGCATCTAATTCCTTTATTAATCATCGTTCTTTTTATTGGATTGAGATACCCTTATGAAAACTATTCTATTTTATGGAGAAAACACTTTGTAACGATTATTTATTATCAGTGGTTAATTTATATTCTCCTGTCTGGATATGTTATCAGAGATGTTTTTCGATCTCTTTTTATGAAAGAAAATGATTTTACTATAAAAAATCAATGGTTCATTGCCTTATTTTTAGGGAACCTTATCATTTGGATTGCCCATAAGACGGTTTTATACACTTCATATATCTTTGGTGGCTTATCATTTTCTTTAGTTCTGTATATCCTTCTCGTTTTCCTGCTGGCAAAAAGAAAAAAAGCAGACTCATTGTTTAAAAATCAATCGAAATACCTCAATAAAAAGATTGATGAATCTCAAACAATGATGCTTTCTAACAGATTAGAAAACCTAATGGTAAAAGATCATTTATACAAGGAACCAAACATTAACCTTAATTCTCTTGCAAAAAAATGCTCCGTCTTACCTCATACTCTTTCACAATTCTTAAACGAAAACTACGGCAAAAGCTTTTCTTTATTCATTAATGAATATCGAATTGAAAAAGCCAAAGAACTAATTATCTCTAATAAGAAGCTTAGTATTGAGGCTATTGGTTATGATTGTGGGTTTAATTCAAAATCTGCCTTCTTTTCAACTTTCAAAAAATTGACCGGAATGACCCCTGCAAATTATCGCACTAAACACTTTTCTTCTTAGTATAGAATTATAAATTAGGAGTTCTTAATTATAACTCTTGTCTTAAAAAAGAGTATTTCTCAAGAGCTTTGTTTTAAAATTAAAAACAATTCTAATGAGTTTTAAGAATCTAATCCCTCTTCTATTTTTCTTTCTTGTGTTTCAACCTGTTTCTGCTCAAAAAGACAAAGAACAAAGAGCAATCACTAAAGTTGTTTTAGGATATATCGAAAACTTCTTTGAAAACAACGAAACAGAAATGCTTAAATATTTACACCCTAATCTCGCCAAAAGAGGTTTGTCTAAAAAGCGTGGTCAAACAAACCTATTCTTTGACAATATGGATATGAATAGATTGAAAAGCATGTTAAAAAGGAAAAAAACTCTCTCAAAAAAAGAGCAAAAAAACAAAGTGAAAATCCTAGACATATTTCATAATACTGCTAGTGTTAGGTTAGAAACTGGATACCCAAACAGAATGCAATGGATAGAATACATTCATTTGTACAGGCTGAATGGAAAATGGGCAATTGCTAACATCTTTTGGGATTATTACCCAAAAAAGAAATAATTTAGAATATTATGAAGAAAGCTATATACTTGGTTTTTGTTTTTTTTCAGTTAATGTCTGTAAAAGAAATATCCGCTCAAAAAAGTTTTTCTAAACAGAAAATAAATAGTCAGATTGAACAATTGGTATATGAAGGAAAGTTTTCAGGATCTGTTTTATACTATAAAAACAACGCCATTCTTTTTGACAAATCCTATGGGTTCGCAAATAGGCAAGCGAATATTAAAAATGGAAAAGGATTTAAATACAATCTTGGTTCAATTAATAAATTGTTTACCAAAATAGCGATCACAAAACTAATTATGGAGGGGAAATTAACGTTAAATGATTTCGCCAAAAAACATGTTCCTGAATTAAGAGAAAAGAACACCCATAAAATTACCATATACCATTTGCTAACAATGACTTCCGGTTTTGGTGATTATTTATCCGATAAAGAATTTACATCTAACAGAAAACTCTATACCAAAATGTCAGACTATCTACCTCTAATTCTCCAAAAGGAGTTGACATTTGAACCAGGTTCTGATCGTGGATATTCTAATGTGGGTTACGAGTTATTAGGAATCATTATTGAGCGTGTTTCTGGAATGGATTACTACAAGTATATCCAAGAGAATATCTTTGATATTGCTGGTATGAAAAACACCGGATATTATACCTTTGATGATAAAGTTAAAGATTTATCAATTGGTTACCATAAAGATAGTAACGGGAATACACTTCCTAACTGGAATTTTAAATCGTATAAAGGAACAGCTGCTGGAGGTGGTTATTCTACTGTTTATGATATGTTGTCCCTAGCAAAAGTTCTTTTGACTTATAAAATATTAGACAAGAATCACACAGACTTACTATGTAAGAAATTTAATATTGCGAACAACCGGTATTATTATATAAGCGCAGCTGGAGGTGGTCCTGGAATCAATGCTAGGCTGTATTTAAACAGAACAAAAAAAGAAATTACCGTTGTTTTAGCCAACCAAGATTCCCCTTCTGCTAATTTGGTCAATGATATTTTCAAAGAAATGTCAAAAAAATAAACTCAACCCCCCTTGATGTTATTTTAATGCAACACTACCCTAAAACAAAAACATGTTTTAGGGTTTTGAAGAGTTTTGTTCTTTGACAAACTTTGACAGGTTGTTTAAAGAAGAGGTAATTCCTTTTTTGAAGGGTTTCTTTGCAAAGAGTGTTAATAGCAGTTTTTTAATTGGTGATTTTGCTTTCCAATAAACCTCTACTGTTACTTTTGATTTATTTCCGGGAAGAGACTCTATCAAGTAAAATTGATATAATTCATCTGGCGGAGCATTTTTTGTCATTTCTCCATAAACAACTTCTCCTCGTTTCGCTTTTTTTGTTACTGCTGAAAAATCTAAATGCTTCCCATTTACCACACAAGTATGAACCGAATCTAAACGAGTAACTTCATTTAATTTAAATTTGAAATCATCAACTCCATCCGTCCAGTTATTTCGATATCTATAGTTTGAAATATATTCAAGAACTTGATCTCTGTTGGTTTCTAAAACTTGTTCTAAAACTAAATTTGGAGCGCTATCAAAATGAACCTTTATTGGGTTTCCGTATTTTCTAAGATTTAGGTTTTTAGCATCTATAATCGAATAATTATAAGCCATTGTTTCGTTATCATAAATATCTGACAACATTTTAAAATCATACAACTTGCTTTTATAGTTTGCAGACAGCCAAATCTTTTGACTCAATGCATCACTCACTAAAATATAATTATCACTCTGAATTGAGTTTTTCAACAAACGATGTGATTCAATAACTGGTTTTCCGAATGGTTTTTTAGTTTTTTGGACTTCAATAAACTGTAGGTCTCCGCAATGAGCAATAATCTTTAAATTCAAATCAGAAGCTGTTGCGCAGGCATTACAAGGACAGATTCTATTGGTTTCTAACAACTTCAAATGACTGTAAAACGCTTTAAACATTCGCTCCATCTGAGCGAGTAATCTTTCTTGTGATGGGATTTTTCCTTCCTTATAAAAGAACAGAGCATCTCCTTCAATCTCTGCCAGTTGAAGATTTTCTACATTCGCATCTATTAACACTTCCAATAACTCAGCAATTACATGCTGACTATGCTCAATTTCAGTGTTTTGAATGAAACTAGTATATCCAGAAATATCGGGAATGAAAAATAAAGATTGAGACATATGTATCTGACTAATATAATCACTAAAGATAGTCGATAAAGATTATTCTTCCTTAAATTTAAAACCCAAACTCTTCTTCAATAAGAAAAGAAAAGGGTTCTTCTATTTGTTTCGGAATTCCATCTTCTACAATCCAGTGTTCATTTAATAGAGAAGAATAACTCACGGATACTTTTATGTCTTGCATTCTTTTTTCAAGCTCACGAGTTTCATCCGTCCATTTTATAAATATCAACGATTTTGATTCTCCAGGAGGAATCATTTGATTTCTAATGTTTCCTTCAGTATTTATTGATCCGTAGTTGATGTTTTTAGCTTCTGGCATATACGTTTGTAAGACATCTAGCCATTCTCTAAAATGGATACTATCATTAAAAACTTTGTATGAGGTTATTTTCGCTAAACCGTTTCCGCTATTTTTTAAAATTATTCCAAATCCATTCTCATTATATCTCATATCGATTGTGAGATAAGGATACATGGTTGCTTTTTGTTGATCTCTCATAATTCGTATTTCTTGAAGAGAAAGAAACAAAGCACAAGCACTAATAAATACAGCACTTCCTGCAACTAAGGAATTTGTATTGATTTTTTTAAGAAAAGTAAAAAGTTTTTTCATTTAATTTTATCATTAAAAAGTGACTTCGACGTCATTTAGATCAGACTTAATAACGTCTCAACCACTAATACATTAACCCTTTTCAAATAATTTTATCGTTTGCCCTTCATTCTCTGACTTGATAACCACCAGCAATTTTCTAAGCCCAAGTTTACTTACTTTGTACACTTTTGTTCCAGTTGTCCAACGTTCTTGCTTTACTTTTCCTGGCATCATTGGGAAACCGTATCCAAACTTACTACCGTCTTGTTTGGGCCCAACGACAAAAAAGTTATTCCAATTCCAAGAATTGTTTTTAATTTTAAAACTGATCCATTTAATGTCTGATTTATCAATCTTCTTATTTTTTGAAGCTGTCTTCTTAGTATCTCCTGTCAATTTTTTGGGAGTATTGGCCAAATCTAACCTTCCGTCTGCCTTAATAATGGAGAAGAGTTCATTTTCAGCATAAATTTTCGCCTTTCCTCTCCCCCAAATATTTACTCTTGCGTTTTTTGCTATAAGGTTTGAAGCATCTATTTCACCATTTTCAATTCCAACATTAAACTGCTTAGTTTTTCCTTGTACAATTACTTTTCCTACAAAAGCCATCACATTTAAATATTCATTGTCAACGTTTTTAATTGTCAATGTTCTGTGAGTTCCTTTCTCAACTCGTTTTAAATTAGGTGCCCCAATTTTAATCACAACTTGCCGTGAAGGTTGCACCCACTGTAATTGATCTAAATGCAATATACCATCTACTACATTTGTATCTATTTTATCAAAAAGGTTACTGTCCATAGAAATGGTCATTCCTTCTTTAGCTGATTGATCAATAGTAATATTTGCATAGAAATTGATTTTAATCACATCTACATTTTCAATCTTAAAAGATCGTGTTTCAATATTCTTGTTTCCTTTTACCTGAGCTAGACTTGACATACTGACAAGCATTAGTAATAATCCTAATTTTTTCATTTTTCTTTCTATTAATTTGGTGTAATTTTTCATGCTTATGATGTTTTAAATTCTTGAATAGGCTTGTTTGTTCCTTATAAATCTTTCCTTGGAATTGAAGTACTGCACTTCTTTTGTAATTGAAATTTGAGCTGCATTAAAAACATATATGATGTACATATCAGCCTTCTTACCATTATCTCTTCCTTTATAGGAAGTTGTTATTTTTATACTTCCATCCTTCGTAGTTTCTTTTTTAATTACTTTTTGTGATCCAAAGTAGGTTCCTCTTTTTTTAATCTTCATCACTTCTCTTGAATTTGCTTCTGGTTCATAAGTATATTGAGTCTTAGTGATGAATTTATTCTTCTCAACTTTAACCTGCATTGTTGTTTGCAGTACCGTTTTTTTTTCACTGGTATAATCTTTATACATCAAAGTTCCTTTCCATGATGTGTTGTTTAAGATTTCAAAATCTTTTATGTCAATTTTACTTTGAGCAGCTCCAGTTGCAACGAAACAAAAAGTAATTATAATGGTAAATACGTTTTTCATTTTGATAATTTTTTAGAGATTAAATAATCGATTCCAAATTTTCCAGAACCTAAATACAACGTGTACATGGCTACCCAAAGGAACCCCATTGCTGGCAACATAGACCAAAGACCTTGATCCCACTTTTGTAGAAAAATAGCAACCAACATCGTACACATAATTAAGAAAGAAGCAATTCGTGTCTTTAAACCAAGCATAAGAAATAGCCCTCCTACCGCTTCGCTAAAAGCACCCATCCATGCAAAGAAAACTGGAGCAAAGGCAAAAATCCCTCCATATTCTGCAACATCTTTTGGAAACCATGCCGCAACTTCAAAGAACCCTAAGCCTTCTGTTGATGACCAAGGCAAGCCAAATTTGTCTGACCCAAAGCTAGCGGTCAATAGAAGGCCACAGGTAACTCTAGGGATCGCAAGTAAGAAATCTCCTATCCAGTATTTTTGTGTTATTGGAGTAATACTGGTTTTAAGTAATTTTAGAATGTGTGTTTTCATGAGTGATGTTTTTATTTCGTTTTAATGAAACAAAATTGCAACTCATAAAAAGGTTGAGCGACTCATTGCGTCTAAAGACGACTTATATACGATTTGAGGCGGCTTATTTTGATAGAGAGTTTAAGAATTCGGTAGGTGAAGTGTTCGTTAATTTTTTAAAAACCCTATTGAATGTTGCTTTACTATTAAAGCCAGAATCGTATGCTATTCCTAACAAGGATAATTGCTTGTGAGCTCCTTCATTTAATTTTTGTTTGAAGAATTCAACACGAAAAGAGTTTATAAAGTCGTTAAAATTTTGACCAAATCCAGTATTAATAACTTCGGAGAGTTCTGCTCTATGCATTTGCAACTCTCTTGCCAATTCAGAGAGGTTTAAATCAGGGTTTAAAAAAGGCTTTTCATTTTCAAAGTAGTTTTGCACTTGCTCTTTTCTTTGAATAACTTCATTAGAAAGTTCTTGAGACTGTATGTTCGTTTTTGAGAGTGCAATCTCACTTCTAGACTCAAAGTTTAACGCTGTTAGTTTTATTGTATTTGTAAAGTATCCTTTAATCCCTACATAAATCACGATCAGTGCGGAGCAAAATTGCAGCCACCATTTCTGTGTCCAGCTCATTTCAACAATAACTTCATTGATGAGAACCTGTATAAGTCCATATAAAAAAAGAAAAGCGTAGACATATAAAAAATTGCGAATCCAGTTGAGCTCTAATTTGTAAGTGTTAGAAAAGTATTGTTGAATCTTCTTTTTATACTGATAAAAATGCTGAAAAGTAAATGCTAAATACAATAACATCTGACCTGTAGAAAATAATGTCACTACTGGGCTTAAATATTTCCATTCAAAACTTATAACCATAGGTCCATTTTGGGTATCATTAAACCCTGGCTGAGAAACATCGTATAAAAGAATAAACAGTTTTGCTAAAAAGAATAAAATCCACGGAACAAAATGCCAAATGTTTTTTCGTTTAAACCTAAAATCTGATGTAGTAATAGACTTTACATAAAAATAAATCATAGGCGCCATAACCATCCCTAAACTCACTAAGTAATAATTAATTTTTGTGTTCCGATACGTATCATACCAATCCATAAAACCAATGGTATACGTAGTTCTGTGATAACAAGTAATCAATAAAATAAGGGCTAAGAATAGATCAGATGTATTCTTTTTTTGACGAAATCGAACTAAAAGTAATATCCCAAAAATTAAGCCTTGTAAAACAAGAACCAATAGAGGTGTACTGTAAAGGTTAAAGTCTGGAAAAGTAAAAAGAGGCAGAAAACTCATACTCAAATATAGCCCATTTTTCATTTTTGAATATAAAAAGTCATTTACATTTCTTAAAAATAGGGCTCAAATTATTTTGAGTCGTAGAAATTTCCTTTTTTTATAAAATCTTAACATATGTTAGGGCGTTTAGACCTCAATGAGAATCTCAAAATTTGTATTTTGGTACTTTCTTAATTATGCTTCACGAACTCAAAGACATTATTCGATCGGCCAACCTCGCTAAAAGCAAGGGAATTAAAACCGCTTTAGCTTCTGTTATCTCCTTAGATGGATCATCATACAGAAAGCCAGGGGTTCGAATGTCTGTTCAAGAAGATGGGAAAATGATTGGAGCCGTAAGTGGTGGATGCGTTGAGAAAGAAGTATTGCGTCAGGCTCAAAGTGTTTTTGAAACCAGTACTCCAAAGCTAATGGTCTATGATGGCCGTTATCGATTAGGCTGTGAAGGAATTTTATATATTCTAATAGAGCCTTTTAATCCAGATGAAGCCTTTTTTGATGCTTTTGAAAAACAATGCGTTTCTAGAGAATCTTTTACTATTTCTTCTTCATTTTCTAAAAAAGAAGAAGATAGATTTAAAGGTGGATCAATCTTTTATTTCAAGAATTCATCTTTTTCCATTCGAGAAAATTATGAATCAGATAATTCATTAGATATTTTTAAGCAAACTGTAAAACCTGGTTTTAAATTAATGATTGTTGGTTCAGAACACGATGCTGTTCAATTGTGCAAATATGCTTCATCTACAGGTTGGGAAGTTGATATTATTGCTCCTCCTGACGATCCAAAAACTATTGAAAATTTTCCGGGCGCTTCTAATTATTTTGGGATTAGTGAAACAGAATTTAGCACTTTACCTCTTGATTCTCAGACTGCAGTTATGATGATGACTCACAGTTATATCAAAGATTTAAAATATTTATCTTCTATTCTTGAGAAAGAAGTTCCTTACATCGGTCTTTTAGGCCCTAGCAAACGAAGAGAAAAACTCATCAATGAAATGCTTGAAAGAAATGAAGATATTTCTGATCATTTCTTTGATCGTTTATACGGCCCTGCTGGTATAAATATTGGTGCAGAAACGCCTCAAGAAATTGCTATTTCAATTTTAGGTGAAATCTTATCTGTTATTAGAAATCAAAAACCCATATCTTTGAAGGATAAAACAATTGGAATTCATCAATAATGTCTAAGACAGCTATTTTAATCCTTGCGGCAGGAGAATCTAAAAGATTAGGACAACCTAAACAATTACTACCTTATAAAAAAACCAATTTATTAGCCCACGCTATCGAACAAGTAAAACCTATAGAACGTTCTGAGGTTTTTGTTGTTATTGGAGCTCACTTTAGTGATGTTTTTCAGTCCATTCGTGGTCAAAAAATTACGATTCTTAAAAATAATAATTGGGAAAATGGTATGGGAAGCTCTTTAAGTAAAGGGATTGAGTTCATTAAAAAGAAAGGAACTTTTGATAGAGTTTTGGTTACTTTAAGTGATTTGCCTCTTATGACCTTATCTCATTATGAAGAATTAATTTCCTTATCTAAAACATCTCGAAAGAGAATTATTCTAACTGAATATCAAGATGAATTATCAGGTGTTCCTACTATTTTTGATAAATCATTATTTAATGAATTATCTCTTTTATCAGATGATGAAGGCGCAAAACCTGTGATTAGTAAGTACAAAAAAGAGGTTATAAAATTAACTTCTAAAACCCCTTATTTTGATGTTGATACAAAAGAAGAGTATCAAAAACTTCTAAATTTATCCTAATATTTTACTCCCTTTTTTATCAAGTTCATTAATAAAAGGTTGATTAAATAGTCGTTTACCGGTGGCTTTGTTAATTGCGTTTGCAACTGCTCCTCCGGCTGGTGGCAATCCAGGCTCTCCAAGTCCTGTTGGAGATAGTTCATTTTGAACGAAATGAACATCTACCTGAGGTGTTTCTTGCATTCTAATTAATCGATAACGATCAAAATTCCCTGCTTGCGGTGCGCCATCCTTAAAATTAAAGCTTCCGTACATAGCATGTCCAATACCATCGATAACACCACCTTCTACTTGATTTTTAGCCCCTAGAGGGTTTACAACAATTCCACAATCAACAGCAGCAGTTACTTTTTTGAGCACCGGCATTCCGTTTTTCATTTCTATCTCTGCAACCTCAGCGACATGAGTATTATGACTATAATATGCAGCAAATCCCTGGTACGTTCCTTCTGATGAATTCCCCCAGTTAGATTTTTCTACCGCCAGTTTAATGGTGTCTTCCATTCGTTGTCCAGAATACTGAATTTGTTCGTCAGTAGTTCCTTTTACATTTTGAAGAAGCTCTATTAATAATTGAGGGTGATCTTTCCCTAACTCATCTGCTAATTCACTAAAAAAGCTTTGTTCTGCAAATGCCAAAAAGTTGGTGTATGGTGCTCTCCATGCTCCAGTTGTCATTTTACTTTTAAAGTTACCTGTGCTTACTTTATAATTTGAAATACATCCTGCTGGAAAAAAACTTGGAATCAGCCCATACATATTTCCATTAATTGCAGCTTCTTTTAAATGATATCCTGTAATTTTTCCTCCTTTGAGAGAGGCTTTAATTCTATATTTAATTGCAGGTCTATACGTACCTGCTGCCATATCATCTTCTCTAGAGAAAACTACTTTCACTGGCTTTTTAGCAAGACTAGAAATTTCTGCAGCCTCTAAAGCAAAATCACTGTACAATCTACGGCCAAAGCCTCCTCCCATACGAGTCATTTCCACATGAACTTGTTCCGGTTTTTTACCTAACATTCTAGCAGCCAATCCAGATAACCAAGCAGGTGTTTGTACTGGGCCAACTAAATGTACTTTGTCTTCTGTAACATCAGCATAAAAATTCATTGGTTCCATACAATTGTGTGGTAAAAAAGGAGATTCGTAGGTTCTCTCAATTACCTTATCTGCCTGAGCAAATGCTTTTTTCACATTTCCATCTTCACGGCGTGTATCAAACTTATTCCCGTTTAATATTTTAAACAATTCCTTATCGTGATCTTCTGTACTTTCTAATTTCCCTTCATCTTCCCACTGAGCAATCAAGGCTTTTTTTCCTTTCATTACCGCCCATGTACTAGTACCTATTACAGCTATTTTATCTGTAACTCTAGTAAAGCCTATTTGACCGTCCAAAGTTTTTAATTTTTCACCAAACCTTACTACATCAATCACACCGTTTACCGTTCTGGCCTTGCTATCATCAAAACTTACTAATTTTTTTCCAAAAGCAGGTGGTCTCAATACCGAAGCATATACCATTCCTTCTGCTTTGTAATCCATTCCAAACAAAGGTTTCCCTGTTCGTATTTTATCAATATCTACATTTCGAACATCTTGTCCGATAATCTTATAATCTTTCGTCTCTTTTAATGTTATCTTTTCAGGAACTTCCAAAACAGCTGCTTCTTTAACAACATCGCCGTATCCTAGAGTATCTCCATTTGCATTTGTAATAACTCCTTCAGAAGCAGTACATGTAGATGCTTCAACACCCCATTTAGCCGCTGCTGCATTGATTAACATTTGTCTTGTTGTTGCACCTGTTTGCCGTAATGCATCCCAACCAAAACGGATAGACTGACTTCCTCCAGCTACCTGTCTTTGGTAATTTTTTGAATCTAAAACCCCTTGTGCTACATTTACCTTATCCCAAGAAACATCTAATTCCTCAGCAATAATCATTGGCATCGATGTTTTTACCCCTTGTCCAATTTCTGGGTTTGGAGAAAAGATGGTTACATACCCTTCATCAGAAATTTTAATAAAGGCGTTAAAATCGTTAAAATTCAATTTCGAAAGATCAACAGGAGGGGCTACTCCTGGCTTGCAGGCTGTTAAAAAGTTGAAGCCTATCAACATTCCACCACCAGCCAAAGCTGAGGTTTTTAAAAAATTTCTTCTACTAAAATTGAGTGAATTATTTTGAGATTCCATGATTCTTTAGGTTTAGTTGATTAGGAGTTTTTAGCAGCTACTTCTACCGCTTTTTCAATTCTATTATAAGAAGCACATCTACAAATATTTCCATTCATTGCTTCTCTAATTTCTTCTTTTGAGGGATTTGAGTTCTCCTTTAAGAAAGCTGATGCCGTCATTATCTGTCCGGCTTGACAATAACCACATTGTGGTACATCAATTTCTTTCCATGCTTCTTGTACAGGATGAGAACCATCCTTAGAAAGGCCTTCTATTGTAGTAATGGACTCTCCTTCTATCATAGAGATTTGTAATTGACAGCTACGAACGGCTGTGTCTCCAAGATGAACAGTACAAGCACCACATTGTGCTATTCCGCAACCAAACTTGGTTCCGACCATGTCTAGTTCGTCTCTTAAAACCCACAAAAGAGGGGTGTCTGCGTCTGCATTAACAGTTACTGATTTTCCATTAATTTTTAATGTATACTCGGGCATATGTAGTTAGTTTAAGAAATTGAAGCATCAAATTACAAAAAAATAAGATGTGTCTGTTAATTCAATTTCTTTTAAATTGATATTTATGATTGATTTAACAAAAAAACAACTCCTTTTGTTAACCTTTTATATCAATTTTATCGAAGTTTGATTCGTTCTATTTTAAGAATTCTAGCTTATCTACTACTTTTTCACTTTAAAGGCATAGGGTTTTCCGCTATTTACCATAATTAACAAAAGATCTCCGACAGTAAAAATACCACGAGTATCTTCGGGTATAAAAAAACCTGTTTTATTTATTGAGGCAGGATTTAGATTCCCCTTTCCATCATTCAATAATACCGTTCCAACATTAGCATCACTTCGCCCCATTTCTACATCCACACCATAATTGTTTCCTGTAATTAATAAATCTAGATATCCATCTCTATTTACATCAGCTGGCAAGATTCCATGTGCTTCTGAAAGCTGTGCGTTTTGTGGTAATGGTTTTGAATTAAAAGATCCATCTCCTAGGTTTTCAAACAGCAAAGAGCTAAATGTTTCTACTTTGAGTGTTAGCATTCCTTTTTGTTCTTCTTTAGTAAAAATATCAGATAATGTAGCATTGGAATAATCCTTATATCGTTGAAATTTTCTACGAATATTTGGGTATTGCGAAAAAATCTCATCAAGAACATGTTTAGGATGACTTTTCCCATCACTGAAATAATAAAAAGGAAATGCATCGATGCTGCCGTTCTCATCAAAATCTTTTGCATAAATAAATGCTGGTTTTTCTTTTGATGCTTTAAAAAAGGAATTATTACCACGATTCCCTCCAATCAAATCGAGATCACCATCCCCATCCATATCAGCAGCCTCAATAGTATTCCACCAGCCTGAAGAATTTTCAAATCCTTTTATCTTGATTTTTTTAAATTTTGAATCTTCAAATTTTAAAAAAGTAATCGGCATCCATTCACCGGCTAAAATTAATTCAGAAGAATTGTCATTATCAACATCTAACCAAAGAGCATCATTAATCATTCCTAATTTTCCATTGTTAGGCAATTGTTTAGAAGCATCAGAAAAAGCACCTTCGTTGTTTAATAATAGAAAACTTTGATCTGGATAAGGATATGCATTCGGTAAGGCGTTTCCTCCTATAAAAAGATCTTTATCTCCATCTTTATCAACATCTAAAGCAAGCACTGTTGTTCCATTTGCTGTAAGTTTTGGAAGTGCTGTTGAAGTTTTGGTCAAATTCCCTTTGCCATCATTCAAATACAATCTGTCTTGATATAAATTTGATCCTTCAGGAAAAGCATATCCGCCACTAACCACATACAAGTCTAAATCTGCATCATTGTCTGCATCAAAGAAAACTGCTTGCACATCTTCATGGTCTGCATCTTTTTGAAGGTCAACAATAGGTTTTTTTACAAAATCACCACTGGTTTTTTGTAAATAAAGGGTTCCTGACTGACCAGAAGCTCCTCCAATATATAGATCTTCAAGACCATCACCATTCACATCTCCTTTTGTTAAAAAAGGGCCCTTATTTGAAATTTTATGTTCCAATAAAGGTTCTCTTTTAAAATCAATAAAATTATCTTCTTTATGTAGGTGTTTTTTCGTGAGTTGATTTTGAACCTTTGCTAACAAAGGCTTCTCTGATTTCTTTTTTTGAAATTTTCTTTTTTTTGCCTTTGAAATATCAACAACCAATCGTTGGTTTACTTTTACATTTTTTAACTCTTGAAATTTTCCGTTTGGCCAATTTACACGCACAAAAACAGAGTCAATGCCTTTACCCAAACCAAAATGCAATAGCGGTTCTACAGAGCTAAAATATCCACGATATGGAGAGCTTTCTAGATGCTGCTCCCCTTTAGAGGTCGTTACAATTACTGTAGCTCCCACTCCATTTGGGTTGTTTTTTGTTCCATTTAATTGAATGGATAGATATTTGTTATCTGGCTGTAATTCTCTGCTATTATTTCTGTATAAAACACTCTCACTATTATAATTATTGGTAATCAAATCGAGGTCTCCATCCAAATCAAGATCGGCATATACTGCTCCGTTGGAAAAAGAAGAAGAAGTAAATCCCCAATCGTTTGATTTTTTAGAGAATGTTAAATCTCCATTATTTTTGTAAATATAATTTTTTGGAGGGTTTGATTTCAATAATTTAACCAAATCTGTTCGTTTGACATTGTCTTTTCCTCCTGCTTTTTGTATGGCGGTATTGGAGTCATATTTAATATAATCCATATCTGTTAGATCTTTATAATATCCATTGGAGACAAAAAGATCTTTCAGTCCGTCATTATCAAAATCAGCGAATAAAGGAGTCCAACTCCAATCGGTATGAGAAACCCCTGATAGCTGTCCTATTTCACTAAATGTTCCATTTCCGTTATTCAATTGTAAGGTGTTCCGCATTACTTGATGTGAAAGTCCATAATCTACCGCCATATGGTATTGGTCGTAGGGATTTTGTCCTTTTAATTGCTTCTGACGTTGATTGCCCTCAGCCATCATATCTAAATTAATCAAATCCATCAGTCCGTCATTGTTGATGTCAGCAATATCAGATCCCATGGCATTTTTACTCATATGAAAGAACATTTCATCAATGGTGTCGGTAAATGTTCCGTCTCCATTGTTAATATAAAAATGATCCTTATCAACATAATCATTGGCAACATACAGATCCATCCAACCATCTTTATTAATGTCTGTAGTAGTCACGCTTAATCCAAAAGCATTGTTTAAGAGTCGAGCTTTTTTTGTTACGTCTGTAAACGTTCCGTTTCCGTTATTTCTATACAATCGATCACTTACATTTTCATAATCGATGTCTTTCTCTGGTTTAACAATTCGTCCGTCTTCATCAGTAAAGGTTACCATTGTCAATGCTTCTTGAAAATCGATTCGGTGGTTTAGTAAATACATATCCAAATCTCCATCATTGTCATAATCAAAAAAGTTTGCATAATTGGAAAAACTACGATCGTCCAAGCCATACTCTTTTGCTTTGTTTGTAAACGTACCATCTTGGTTGTTAATCAGCAATACATTCGCTCTTAATTCAGGTTGTAATGCTAGCGATTTACAGAGATAAATATCGTCGTATCCATCACCATTAATATCTACCATTGATACTCCTGTAGTAAATCCGTTCTGAAAAACATTCGCAGTTTCTGAGATTTGCTCGAATTTTAAATTTCCTTTATTGACAAAAAGCCGTCCTCCAAAAAGATTTGCGGAGAAAAACACATCGGGCAAACCATCATTGTTTACATCTCCAATTGCTACACCTGCACCATTGTATAAATATTCGTAGGTAAGAACATTCAAGTTTTCAGATTCTTTCATTTCATTCACAAAATACAACCCTGTTACTTTCGGATTCATATTTGTAAATAATGCAGGTTCTACTTTAGATAATACAGGTATCTTTTCTTCTTTCTGAGGAGGCTCACAACCCAACAAAAAAATGAAGAAAATGTTGATGAAAATAAAATTTAAAGGAAGTTCCTTTGTTAATTGATTTTTCATTTATTGAGCTTTCAATTGTAATTTATCTAGTACGTGTTCTCCTACTTTTACTCCTTGAATTTTTCCGTTTTCAATGGCTGGCATAAAATGAATTCCTCCATAGAGACGACTAATCGCGGCTTCTTTTGAAGCTTCTATAAACGAATTGAAGGTTCGAGGAGCCATTCCATAAGGAACTTCTGTGTTGTCTGTAAAGGTATAGTTTTCACCAAATATGTGTGTTAATATTGTTGCTGCAGAACTTGACACCACACTGTGTCCGCTCGGATATTCTGGAAAGTTAGGAGTATATAAAATGGGTTTCCACTTAGGGTCTATATATTGTTGAATTACGGTCACAGGCCGAATGTAATTACTACGATACTTTTCATCCCAACAACTAATAAAAGCATCCGAAATACCAATACAGAGCAATGTATAGGAATGAGCGGTTTCAATAATGTTTTGTTTTTTTTCTTTCATTGCAATACGAGCAATGTTTACCCAATGGCCTCCAGGAGTTAGTTTCTTTTCTGCAAACGTAACATGTCCTTGATGTTGACGAACCAATGGATTGCAATCCCAAAATTTAGCAATCGTTTTTGTTTCCTTTGTATTGTTATTTAAAGCGGTGTATACATCTTGTGTCTCTTCGTAAAAAGCACTTCCTTTTTTCATACTAAAAGCAGTAGGAGTTGCGGGCTTGAATTGTGAGGCAGAATCCAATGTGAAAGAACGCAATTTATTCCAATGTGGTTCTAAAGCAGCACTATAATCAGGCAAGGTAGGAACCCAAGAACCTGGTGTCTTTTTTAACTGATATTCTGGCATGGAACGCATTTGAGGATACTGATCTTTATTTGCCCATTTTAGAATATGATTCGCAACCAGTTTTCCGTATTCATTCGCTTTTAAAAGAACTTCTTTTGAACCCCCTTTTTCTTTGAATTCTTTTTCAACAGTAGCAATATAATTGTCTAAAAAAGAAGATGTATACACCAACGCTTTAGAACTGTGGTAAAAAGCATAAAGTGCAGACAAATTTTTGTTGACATCATCACTCATTGGAATGCTTTCCAAAGTATTCATAAAGTTACTTAATGAGGTAAATTGTTCCTGACCAGATGAAAGGATTTCATAAGCAGCAATATTCGGGTATACATAAATACGAGAGGCAACGGGTGGAGAGAAAAAATCCTCTACAATAGAGGCTTCTAAAGCCTTGTTTAGTTGATGTAAATACTCTGCGGTAATAATTCCTTTCAAATCATTCTCTTTCTCAGAACATGAGAAAAGAAACAATAAACAAAGCATAGAAATGACAATTCTATAGACACTTTTCATGATACTAATTTGAGCTAAATTACTGTTTTTAAAGAACTGTAATCTATCATTTTTAACCAAACAAAGGTAAATGTGGTAAATTTATTCGTTAAGACTTAACAAATTCAACTATTCCTTTACCTTTCCTTTGTTATGAATATATTTCTATCTTTGTTATTTAACAAAACAATAACACCTTTTCTACAATATGCAGCCAAAAACCAAACTTTTAATAAACTTTGTAGTATCTACTTGTTTTCTAGTATTCATTTCATTGCATAGTTATGCACAATGTCCCAGTCCCAACAACAATTTTGTACATTTTGCTACAGGTACAACAGGGCTTACACCAGCAACAATAAACTCCCCTGTTCAAGCAGCCAGTGTGTGGGGAGGGAATTATGTACAGGTAAATGTAGTTTCTGGACGAAAATACAAAATATCGCAAGCCAACTCAGGAGCAATTGTTGCCGCTGCATTTCCAACCAATATAGGTGCTAGTGTTATTGGTTTTGATCCTATTATGACAGTTCTGGATAATACCGGAGTAGATGGAAATAACGGTGCAGTTGTTGCCTTTAACGACGATGCAAACGGAACAAGATTTCCAGAATTAGAATATACAGCAACCTATACAGGGCAAATTTTTGTTCATATAGACCCTAAGCCAAGTGCTAATATATACAACGGTTGGGGTACTCCAATTGCAAACCAAGAAACTTTTGGAGATCCTGCAAAACTTCAGACTGATGGTTCAACCGTAACGTGTGATAATTTTGTTACAGATTCTACCGCAGTTGTGGTTACACGTTTGCCTTTAGGGCCTGGACTAACCATTGCTGATGCCAGTTCAATAACAGGCTCCTCCGCTACGATATCAGCTGAGGTTACTTCAGATGGAGGAAGTTCAGTAACAGCTAGAGGTTTGATATATGCACTTACGGCAACGAACTCCAACCCGCAGATAGGAGGAACAGGAGTTACCCAAGAAGACAAGGGTACAGGTTTGGGTGTTATTAGTAGCATGCTTTCTGGTTTAACGCCCGACACACAATATTCATATGCAGGCTATGCTACAAATACTGACGGAACCACCTACAGTACCGTAAAAACATTTACAACATTAGAGATAACGCCTCCCGTTGTGCAATCTATTGCAGTGAATGGAACGCCAGCAACAAACGCAACTTCCATTAGCTTTGATGTCACTTTTGATGAAGCCGCCTCCAATGTAACTCAAGACGATTTTGTTGTAGATGGAACAGGAGTCACAGGAAATATTACAGGAATTAGCGGTTCCGGAACAAGCTATACTGTTACAGTAGGTAGCGTTTCAGGTACAGGTACTTTAAGTGTCGATTTAAAAGCAAGCACTGATATTGTTGATGTTCTCGGTAATGGAAACGGAACCAATGGAAGTGTCGCTGCATTTACAACAGGTGCAAACCATACAGTAGATACAGACGCTCCAGCTTTTGAAAACAGCACACCATCTACATCTAATTTAGAAGATATCTATTTTGCTTTAAATGTAGACATCAATGAATCGGGAACAGTTTATTATGCTGTTATGTTAGATGGTGAGACAGCACCTACATCTGCAGAATTAAAATCAGGAGTAAGCTGTCCTATAGCTTCCGGAAGCATCGCCTTAAACAGCGATCCTTTTTCAGGATTTGTAGATGTCATAGGGGTAAGTGCATCGACTGCTTACGATGTGTATGTAGTGGCAGAAGATGCTTCAGGGAATCTTCAGACATCACCAACTAAAATAGATGTTACCACCGCAACAGCAAGTAAAAATTTTAGATGGACTTCAGCAACAGGAGCAGGAACCGTAACAGAAACCGTTGATGGAGTTACTGCTACAGTAACTACTTCTGGAACAACCGATGCTCAAATTACAAATAATGCCTTCCTTAATCAAGCGGCAGGAACTGTCTACAATGTTGTTGTGGGGAATACTCCAGCAACAGAGATGAATGTTGCCTTTAGTTCTCCTATGGATTTAACAGCTATTAAATTGGCTAACTTTAGCGCTACTGCTAATTGGGTCTTAACTCCAACAGGAGGAAGTAATTCAGTAGTTAATGTAAATTCTTTTACCGCTGGTTCTGGAGCTATTGTCGTTTTAAACTGGGTTGGAGTTACAAGCTTTACCATTACAGTAGATAATAGTAGTAATGCTAGTTTTATTATAGATGAAATAGTTGTGACTACAACTCCTTCTGTTTCTTTTAATACCACCAGTAGTAGTGGGTTAGAAAGTGTTCCTTCAGCAAATTTAGCAGTAGGTCTTTCTGCAGCTAGTGCATCTACCGTTACTGTAGATTATGCAGTAACAGGCGGAACCGCTACAGGAAGCGGAACAGATTATACCTTGGCTAGTGGAACCTTAACTTTTAATCCATCGAGTACAAGTGAAAATATTATGGCTAGTATTGTTGGAGAACTGATGTTAGAGGCCAATGAAACGGTGATTGTAACACTGTCAAACCCAACCAATGCAACCTTAGGAACTAACACAACTCATACCTATACAATAAATAATGATGATACAGCATCAGTAACAATTGCTGATATCTCAGGAAATGAGAACGACGGCGCTATTACAGTAACAGCTACTTTAGACAATCCAGTACAAGGAGGATTTACTGTTGACGTTAGTACAGTAGACGGAACAGCAACAGTAGCAGATTCAGATTATACAGCAGTTACTTCCCAAACGCTCACCTTTGTAGGAACTGTAGGAGAAACACAAACCTTTAGTGTAACACCAACAGGCGATACCAAGTTAGAGACAGATGAAACGCTCTCAGTAACTCAAAGTAGTTTAGCAGCAACGTCTTTATCAGTAGATATTACAGACGGAGCAACAGTAACTATTGACAACGATGATTCAGCAGCAGTAACCATAGAGGATGTTAGTGGTAATGAAGATGATGGAGCGATTACTTTAACTGCTACCTTAGACAATCCTGTACAAGATGGAGTTACATTATCTGTATCCACAACTGATGGAACAGCTACGTTAGCAAACAATGATTATACTGCATTAGTTTTCCAACAAATTTCTTTTACTGGAACAGCCGGTGAGACAAAAACTTTTACGGTAACTCCTACTGTAGATACAACTACAGAGAGTAACGAAACAATCTCTGTATCTATGCAGCTTCCTGATAGAAATTCACAAATAGTTGATGTTACCGATACAGCAACTGTTACCATTCTAAATGATGATTCAGCCAGTTTAACTGTTGATAATGTAGACATGACAGAAAATGCAGGAGGAGCCACTACAGATTTTACTTTTACGGTAACACTAACAGGCTCCGTAGATGCAGCCTTTAGTGTAGATTATGGAACTTCTGATGTTTTTGCGACAGCTGGTACTGATTATGTAGCAACTACAGGTCGATTAACCTTTGCAGGAACCAATGGAGAAACACAACAACTTACTGTAACAGTTAATAACGATGATGTTGCAGAATTTAATGAAAGTTTTGCTGTTGGTTTTGTAAATCTTCAAGCAGGGGGTCGTCCTATTACAATCCCTAATCCTGCAATTGGAACGATTATAAATGATGATATAGCCACAATAACAATAGCAGATGTGAGTGGAAATGAAGATGATGGGGCCATTACTGTAACAGCCACTTTAGACAAGGAGGCACAAGATGGAGTTATAATATCTGTGTCTACAACAGATGGATCAGCAACGATAGCAAACAGTGATTATACAGCAATAGCTTCTCAACAAATTTCTTTTACAGGAACAGCAGGCGAGACAAAAACTTTTACGGTAACTCCAACTGTAGATACTACTACAGAATTTGATGAGACACTCGTTGTATCTATGCAACTACCTCAAAGGAACGGATCTGCAAGAGTTGATGTTTCGGACACTGCTACAATTACTATTACCAATGATGATTTAGCTACAATAACTATTGAAGACGTTAGTGGAAATGAAGATGATGGGCCAATTACTTTAACAGCTACATTGGATAACGATATTCAAAATGGATTTACAATTTCTGTATCTACAGCAGACGGAACAGCTACGCTAGCAAACAATGATTACACAGCTGTAGTTTCTCAGCATGTTACTTTTGCCGGAACAGCAGGAGAAACTCAAACCTTTACAGTTACTCCAACAGCAGATGCAATTACAGAGAGTGATGAAACAATCTCTATATTTATGCAAATTCCAACTAGGAACAACTCAATAGTAGATGTTACCGATACAGCTACCGTTACTATTTTAGATGATGATGCTCCTGTAATAACTGCCGTTTCTGCACCTACTGATGGGGTTTATGGAATCGGAAGTAATTTAGACTTTACTGCAACTTTTAGCAGTGCTGTAACCATTACAGGAAGTCCATCAATACCTATAACTATTGGAAGTACTACCTTACAAGCAACGGTTAGTGGTACTGTAAATGGGGCTACAACGGCAACATTTCGTTATACTGTTGTAGAAGACGATTTAGACACAGATGGAATCGCTGTAGGTACTGATATTCTTTTAAATGGAGGTACAATTGAAGATGCGTCTAATAGAGCTGCTATTCTAACATTGAATAATGTCGCAAGTACAACCAATATAGATGTAGATGGAGTAAAGCCAACTGTGGTGATTACTTCCACTGTATCTGACCCAACCAATGCCGCGTATGATGTCACAATCACTTTCAGTGAAGTTGTAACAGGATTAGATCTATCGGATCTTGATGTTGGTAATGGAACAGCAAGCAATTTAACAGGAAGCGGAGCTGTGTATACAGCAACCATTACACCAACTGGAGATGGAGGCGTAATCACTACTGTTTTTGATGATCTAGTCATAGATTTAGCAGGTAATGGAAATAAGTTATCTAATGAATTCTTTGTAGAATACGATGCAACCAACCCAACAGTTGCAATCACTACGACAGCAGTAAGTCCTGTGAACGCTCCTTTTGACATTACCATTACCTTTAGTGAAGATGTTACAGGTTTTGACATTACAGATTTAGGAGTTGCCAACGGAACAGCAGGCAACTTTAACGCTACCAGTGCAACAGTCTATACTGCGACTATTACACCAACGGCCGATGCAGACATCACATTAGATATCGCAGCAGGTGCTGCACAAGATGCGGCGACAAATGGCAATAATGTCACTCAGTTTATTATCGAGTACGATAGTACACCTCCTTTACCGCCACAATTGACTCATATTTCGGATTATACTTGTGTTGGTAATGTAGCCATGACAGGAGACAATACACTAGAGATCTCAGGAACAGCTGAAGCTGGTTCTTCTGTAGAGGTTTTCGAAGATGGTACATCTATTGGAATTGTCACAGCAACCAATGCAGGTTTCTTTACTTTTGATCATACAGGAACAACCCTAGCAGACGGAACCTATAACTTTACAGTCACAGCAACAGACATTGCAAATAATACAAGCGCCTTGTCTGCACCACTTACAATCACGATTAATTCATTAGATACCGACGGAGATGGCTTGCCAGACTTCTGTGATGATGATAAGGATGGTAATGGCGTAGATGATGTGGATGAGGATTGTGATGGCGATGGTATTGTAGATCACCTAGACACCGACAACAGTGCCTGTTCGAGTGCGATATTAGAGACCAAACAATATGGATTCTCACCTAATGGTGATGGAATTAATGATGGATGGTTTGTTGAAAATATAACAGCCTATCCAAATAGTTTGGTACAAGTATTTAACAGATCAGGAAAGTTAGTCTTTAAAAAGAAAGGATATCAGAATGATTGGCAAGGAGATTCAAATCAGATTAGTAGTAGTGGAACTGGAGTAAAACTTCCAGTAGGTCCTTATTTATTTATTATCGATCTAGGAGATGGTAGTCAACCCACTAGAGGATGGATATACATTAATTACTAATAAAGAAGATGATTCAACAACAACAAACAAGAACAATCATGAAAAGATCAATCATAACAATACTAACAATCACCTTCGCGTTATTAATCAGCAATAAAGTAGAAGCACAGCAAGACCCAAACTTTACCTTGTATAACTTTAATATGAATATCATTAA
>TARA_R110002073_G_scaffold126509_5_pt1 | contig 28791 bp, 29 predicted proteins | sample TARA_R110002073 | Tara Oceans TARA_R110002073 (sample SAMEA4397174) | marine metagenome | biome: Polar Biome; feature: [DCM] deep chlorophyll maximum layer (ENVO:01000326); material: water (ENVO:00002006), including particulate matter (ENVO:01000060) such as... | depth 40 m | reverse complement strand
GGTATCCAAGCCGATCTAAAGGCAATGTCGGCCCTCGGCGTTTACGGTGCCAGTGTGATCACGGCTGTTACCGCGCAAAACACTGTTGCTGTTTCTGCCGTGCATGAAATGCCCCCGGATATCGTCGCGGCCCAGATTTCAACGGTTTTGTCAGATATTGAGATCGATGCAATCAAGCTGGGCATGCTGTTTTCCCCGGCTATCATCGCAGCAGTTGCCGACGAATTGGCGCAGTTTTCCGGCCCCGTGGTTATTGATCCGGTGATGGTGTCAAAATCAGGGGACGCGCTTTTACAGGACGCGGCTATCGACGCGCTAATCAGCCAACTGTTACCGCATGCCTGCCTGCTTACCCCCAACCTGCCCGAAGCCGCGCGTTTGTTAAACCGCACCGAAGCTAAGTCTCCGCGAGAGATGATCGCGCAAGGGCGACAATTGTTATCAATGGGGCCGCAGGCTGTTTTGATAAAGGGGGGGCACGCAACCGGGAATAAATGCACCGATGTTCTGGTCCAAGCAGATGGCGCGGTCGATACGTTCGAGGCACCGCGCATTGTAACACGCAATACCCATGGCACAGGGTGTACCTTCTCGGCCGCGATCACGGCGCATCTGGCCAAGGGTCAAGATTTGGCCAATGCCGTTGAACTTGCGCATACCTATTTGCACGCAGCAATCGTGGGGGCAGACCGGCTTTCAGTCGGTCGGGGTCACGGACCTGTGCATCATTTCCATGGGTATTGGACTTGACCGAAGTTACCGTTATCGGGGCCGGCGTCAGCGGACTTTGCGTCGCGCGAAGCCTGAAGGACCGTGGGGCCAGCGTTACGGTGGTTGAGCGCGATGCCGAACTTGGTCCTCGATCTTGCTCATGGTGGGCTGGCGGTATGCTTGCCCCATATTGCGAAGGCACCAGCGCTGACCAGTTGGTGGTAAGGTTGGGCCTTGAAGCTGCGGATTGGTGGGCCGCGCATACCCAAGCGACTTGCCAGCGTGGGTCGCTGGTGCTGAGCCCGACACGTGACCGTGCGGAGCTTGCTCAATTTGCGGGACGCACCGAAGGATATGTAAAAGTGGACGGCCCGCAGATCGCCGCGCTCGAGCCTGATCTTGCGGATCGCTTCGCAAGTGGACTTTACTTTGAGGCCGAAGCCCATCTCGCACCGCGCGCTGCGCTGGCACAACTTCGGGCGGGTCTCGTGCGCGATGGAACACATTTCGTTCAAGATGAGGCAAACCCGGATGACTATGCCCGGCGGGGTATTACTGTTGATTGCCGGGGCTTCCAAGCGCGTGACACACAAAGGGATCTTCGCGGCGTAAAGGGTGAAATGCTGGTTCTTTCCTGCCCGGAAGTCACCTTGAACAGACCGGTGCGCATGCTACACCCGCGGGTTCCTCTGTACATAGTACCACGGGGAGATGGAGTTTTCATGCTCGGTGCCACCATGATCGAAAGCAGTTCGGCGGCACATATTTCGGTGCGGTCGGTGCTGGAATTGTTGAGCGCGGCTTATGCTCTCAACCCCGCATTTGGCGAAGCCGAAGTGCTGGAGGTCGGCGTCGATTGTCGTCCTGCCTATCCTGACAATCTTCCACGCATTCGACGTGATGGTAACTTGATAAGCTCTAACGGTCTGTTCAGACATGGTTTTTTACTGGCTCCCGCCATGGCACGCATGGTTGCAGACCTGATATATGAAAACATAATTCCCGAGGTGATGGATGAAACTCCTGGTTAACGGTATGTCGATGGATGTGCATTCCAATACCCTTGAAGCGTTGCTTGACGCCCAAGGTTTGCGCGATGCGAAAGTCGCAACCGCGGTGAATGGTGCATTTGTGCCAGCGACCTTCCGCGTGACTTACCTTCTTAGTGACGGCGACAGCGTTGAGATACTTGCGCCAATGCAGGGAGGTTGACGCCATGCGCGATTTTTACGGCAGCACGCTTAATACTATGTTCATGTTAGGGACCGCGCAGTACCCGTCCCCGCATGTATTGGCCGACGCATTCAGACGAAGTGCTGCGAGCGTGGCCACGGTGTCACTGCGTCGCGAAAGCGGCCGGGACCGCGCCGGCCAGGATTTTTGGAATCTGATCCGCGATCTCGGTGTTCACGTGCTGCCTAATACCGCCGGGTGCCACACGGTAAAAGAAGCCGTCACCACCGCACATATGGCGCGCGAAGTCTTTGATACAAAATGGATCAAGCTTGAGGTTATAGGGGAAGAAGACACGCTTCAGCCAGATGTGTTTGGCCTGGTGGAGGCTGCACGGATTTTGACCGAAGACGGGTTTCAGGTTTTCCCCTATACCACAGAAGATTTGGTAGTGGCAGGCAAATTGCTTGATGCCGGCTGCGAAGTCTTGATGCCTTGGGGGGCACCTATCGGTTCGGGATTGGGGCTGAATAACCTGTTCGGCTTGCGGACACTGCGGGCCCATTTTCCCGATACTGCGTTGGTTATCGATGCGGGGCTTGGGCTCCCGTCGCACGCCGCGCAGGCAATGGAGCTGGGGTTTGATGCAGTATTGCTGAATACCGCTGTGGCCAAGGCCGGTGACCCTGCGGCGATGGCACTGGCGTTTGCCACAGCGATCCAGGCTGGTCATTTGGCCGCAACGGCCGGACCGATGTGCCCCCGTGATATGGCGACACCCTCAACCCCAGTGATCGGCAAGGCGTTTTTGAAATGACGCTGGATCGCTTCTACCCGATTTTCGACAGTGCCGACTGGATCGAACGCCTCGTACCGCTTGGGATCAAGCTGGTTCAGCTACGCGTGAAAGACCGCGACTCTACCGATATTCGCCAGCACATCCAGCGATCGCAGTCGCTATGCGATGCCCATGGATGCGAGTTGATCATCAATGACCATTGGCAGACGGCGATCGAACAAGGGTGTCGTTTTGTGCATCTCGGACAAGGCGACCTGGATCAGGCTGATCTGGGTGCCATTCGCGCAGCGGGGCTTCGCCTTGGCATCAGCACACATGACAAATCCGAACTTGCGCGGGCATTGGATGTGGTGCCTGACTATGTCGCCCTTGGACCGATCTACCCAACCATCCTGAAACAGATGAAATGGCACGCGCAGGGGGTCGATAGGCTCAAGACATGGCGACAGCAGATCGGGGATATCCCGTTAGTGGCCATCGGAGGTATGACAGTCGAAAGGGCCAAGAGCGCATTTGCCGCAGGGGCGGATGTCGTGGCAGCGGTCACGGACATCACCCTGGACGATAACCCCGAAGCCAAGGTTCGGGCATGGTTGGCGGCCACAAGATGAGCCGCTATGTCCGTCAGGTCCAATTGCCCGAGGTAGGCAGCACTGGCCAAGCCGCTATCGGTGCTGCGCGAACACTGGTGGTCGGGGTTGGCGGGCTGGCAGCACCCGCCCTGCAATACCTGGTCGGCGCAGGGGTTGGTCACCTTACACTGGTTGACCACGACCTGGTCGCTCGGACAAATCTGCATCGGCAAACCCTGTTCCGCGAGGCCGATGTAGGCGCATTCAAGGCACACGCAGCGGCATCAGCCCTGCGCGCGTTGAATGCAGGCTGCAGGGTCGTGCCGGTCAATACGCAGTTGGACCCAGCCAACGCGCGGGGCTTGGTGAATGGAAAGACGTTGGTGCTGGATTGCGCTGACAGTTTCGCGGTAAGTTATACGCTGTCGGATGTCTGCGTTGAACTGGGAGTGCCGCTGTTTAGCGCATCAGCCCTCGGATTTACCGGCTACGCCGGCGGCTTTTGCGGATCTTCTCCATCGCTTCGGGCAGTTTTCCCCGACCTTCCTGATCGGACGGCGACCTGTGCCCAGGTCGGCGTCATGGGGCCAGTGGTCGGTATGATCGGCACGGTTCAGGCGCAGATGGCTCTGGCCTATCTGATCGGTCAATCACCCTCGCCTCTGGGCCAGATGATGAGCTTTGACATGCGCAATTTCAGGGCGAGCGGGTTTCGCTTTGATGATGCTCCAGAACCCAGTGGGGCGTTCACCTTTATCGCGCCCGCCGAGATCACCGCCTCTGATGTGGTGATCGAATTGCGCGATACCGCTGAAGCTGCCGATCCCGTTACACCCGATGCGCACCGGATGACTGTTTCCGAATTTCAACAGCACCGGATTCCTGTTGCGACAGGGAAACGGGCGGTGTTCGTCTGCCGCTCCGGCTTGCGAGCTTGGCAAGCGGCCACACATCTGCGGTCTTATTGGGCCGGCGATATTTCCTTAATTTCAATGGGCGACATGCTCTCACATCAAAGGCAAAACGAATGAAACTAACGTCAATAACCGCCGCATTAATGTTGATAGCCTCGCCATTGGTTGCGGCTGATGAAATGACTGTCATGCTGGACTGGTTCGTCAATCCGGATCACGGGCCGATCATCATAGCGCAGGAAAAGGGCTATTTCGCCGAGCAGGACCTGGCCGTTAAGATCGTGGCACCGGCAGATCCGTCCGACCCGCCCAAACTGGTGGCGGCGGGCAAAGCCGACCTGGCTATTTCATATCAGCCACAGCTTCATTTGCAGATCCACGAAGGGCTACCTCTTAAACGGGTTGGCACGCTGGTCGCCACCCCGTTGAACTGCCTTTTGACCTTGGCAGATGGGCCTGTCAAATCGCCCGCAGACCTTGCGGGCAAGAAGGTCGGGTTCTCAGTCGGCGGGGTGGAGTCTGCCTTGCTGGACGCAGTGCTTCGCAACAACGGTCTGTCTTTGGAAGATATTGAGCTGGTCAATGTAAACTGGTCGTTGTCCCCGTCGCTGATGTCGGGCCAGGTCGACGCGGTTATTGGTGCGTTCCGAAACTTTGAGCTGAACCAGATGGACATAGAGGGCGTACAAGGCAAATGCTTCTTCGTCGAAGAAGAAGGTGTGCCGCCCTATGATGAACTGATCTATGTCGCCAACAGCGATACAATGGATAAGGCTATGATCGCCCGCTTTCTTGCTGCGACAGAGAAAGCTACCCAGTTCATCGTTAATCACCCACAGGAAAGCTGGGAGATTTTTGCAAGCACCGCACCCGAATTGCAAGATGATCTTAACGAACGCGCCTGGAAGGATACCATTTCCCGCTTTGCGCTGCGCCCGACCGCGATGGACCAGGGGCGCTATACCACGTTTGAAACGTTCCTGTTCGGCGCAGGCTTGATCACAAGCCAAAACCCTGTGTCGAAAATCGCAGTTGATATAACGGAAAACTGATGAGGATCACGTCGCCGCAGTGCCGCACTTCGTGTGTGCCCGGCACTGCCGGGGGGCGGTTCAGCGGGAATAACACCCAAATGACGAAGGCACCGGGGATCGTTTTTAGCGGCCAGTATCGGCTAAACGGAAATCTTCTGTTCGAAGCTGCGGTGGAATTTCCAGCGGCGCAATGGACCTGCCTGCTGGGGCGATCGGGCGTCGGCAAATCCACTATTCTCCGGCTTCTGCTGGGTTTTGATACCGGCGGGACATTCGACGGAACGATACAGGCGACCAATGCACTGCCGTTGGCTTATCAGATCAGTTATATGGCGCAATCCGCTTTGGTCTTGCCCTGGCTATCAGTGTTGGAAAACATTTATATCGGCGCCTGCCTTCGTGGCGGCAAACCCGATATCGATCTGGCGCGAAGTTTGTTGGGCCGGGTGGGCTTGTCCGGCCACGCCCATCAAAAACCGGGCACTTTGTCGGGGGGGATGCGCCAGCGCATAGCGCTCGCGAGAACCCTTTTTGAAAACCGTCCCGTCGTGTTGCTGGATGAACCGTTTTCGGCACTGGATGCAGCCACACGCGCCGAAATGCAGGAATTGGCGGCGGATGTCCTGCAGGGACGAACCGTTGTGCTTGTCACCCATGATCCCGGCGAAGCCGCGCGACTTGCGCACCAAATCCTGGTGATGTCGGCAGGCAAGACGCGCAGTTGGCCAGTACCCGACAGCGTGCCAGTGCGCCAAATCCATGCCCCGGAAACAATCACATGCCAAGCCCGTCTGCTGGACCACCTGCGCAAGGCCACATTATGAAGGGGAAGGACACACTGTTGACGTTGGTCATCGGGTTGGGACTTTGGCAAGCCGCCGTAACGCTAACCGATGTGCCGCATTTTATTCTGCCCTCACCCTCACGCGTCGCGCAGGCCCTGTTCATTCATCGTGCCACCATCTTTGACCATACTTTAGCTACAGCGACCGAAGTTGTTCTTGGCCTTGTGATCGGGACGATTCTAGGCACAGTGACAGCTGTTCAGCTGGCGCTTTTCCGAACCGCCGAGCGCTTGATCTTGCCGATACTGGTCTTCACTCAAGCTGTGCCGGTTTTTGCCCTGGCACCCCTGCTTACGCTTTGGTTTGGTTATGGCATCGGGTCAAAGATCGTGATGACCGTTTTGATCATATTCTTTCCCGTTACATCGGCATTTCATGACGGGCTAACGCGTACAGACAACCGTTTCCACGATCTTGCGCACGCCATGGGTGCCCGCAAGGTCAGGTTCATGTGGCATGTCCAAATTCCAAGCGCCCTGCCCGATTTGGGAACCGGCCTCAAGCTAGCTGCGGTTTATGCACCTATCGGGGCGGTGATCGGCGAATGGGTCGGCGCGTCAAAAGGGTTGGGGTATCTGATGCTACTGGCCAACGGCCGTGCCAAAATCGATCTGATGTTCGCGAGCCTCATCGTTTTGGCCTGTCTGACAGTCCTCCTGCATATCGTGGTCGGTCGGCTGGCACTCTGGCTGACCCGATATGCGCAAGGCAAATAGCAGATAAATCTTCGAGGCGAACCGCCAATGACAATCCAACGTCTTACGATGCCGACGTATTAACCTGCCGCATAGTATGACCTGGCCCGCAGGCCGCTCGGCGTTACGCCGAATTCCATTCGAAAGGCCCGGCTAAGAGCGCTCGCATTTTCATATCCGGCCCTGATCGCAATTTCTCCGATCGGCAGGTCGGTTTCATCCAAGAGCTTGCGCACATGAGAAAGCCGAATGCGGCGATACAGGGCTTGTGAGGTCAGGCCCAGTTCCTGACGCACCTGATTGGCAAGCTTGCGATGGCTGCACCCCAGATCCTTGGCTAGCTTTGTGATCGGCAGCGGGTGCTCGACATTATCGCGCATCTTCGCGATGACTCGGCGTATCAAGCGGCCCCGCGGTACACCTTGATACAGGTTTGCGACATCAGCGAGCTGCGTCATGAAAATCTGCGCCACTTCCATTGCCAACGCCGGGCCATGTACGCGCAAGATCAATTCCAGTGTAAGGTCGAAAGCGGCGGTGGCCCCGGCGCACGTGATCCTGTCTCGGTCAAAGACAAAACGTGACCTGATGGCATCAACTGTGGGAAACTGATCTTGGAATGCCTGAAATTCGTCCCAGTGGATTGTTGCGTGATACCCATCCAATAATCCGGCTTCGGCCATTAGCCAACTGCCGGTATCAAACCCTGCAATTGTTGCGAACCGAAAAGCTGTGCTGCGCAAAGCGCGCAAGGTCGTGCCGGTACACCAATCGAGGTAACCATATGAGGGCATCACGACCAGCATATCCCCCTCGGCCAAGCGGAGGCATTCATGCGGCATGACCGGCAACCCGGACGAACTGGTGACCCCTTGCCCAGTGACGGAAACGAACTGCCAACGATACAGCTCACGTCCGGACAACGTGTTGGCGGCGCGCAGGGGCTCCACAGCGTTGCCCAGACAATGATTTGAAAAACCGTCGAACAACAAAAAGCACAACCGCAGGGGCGTATCGTCAAATTTTTTCGAATTAGGCACAATTTCCTCCCAATTGTGCACAGCTAAATTCAGATCCGGGCGCAAGTCTACGTCAAACACCAGTAAGGGGCGGCTTGATGGACTTTGGATTGACCCACGAGCAGGAAATGATCGTGTCGACAGTGCGTAACTTTGTTGAAAAAGAAATTTATCCCCATGAGGCAGAGGTCGAACGGACCGGCCAGGTTCCCCGTGAGTTGGGCGAAGCCATTAAGCGCAAGGTCATAGACTTAGGCTTTTATGCCTGCAATTTTCCCGAGGAGGTTGGCGGGGCCGGCCTGAGCCACGTCGATTTTACCCTGGTCGAACGGGAGCTTGGCCGCGGCTCGATGGCGCTCACGCATTTTTTCGGGCGCCCTCAGAATATCTTGATGGCTTGCAACGCAGAACAGCGCGAAAGGTATTTGCTGCCTGCCGTACGCGGAGACCGCATGGACGCGCTGGCGATGACCGAACCGGACGCTGGATCTGATGTACGTGGAATGAAATGCAGCGCGACCCGTGACGGCAAGGATTGGGTGGTGAACGGGTCCAAGCATTTTATTTCGGGTGCCGAACATGCCGATTTCTTCATCGTGTTCATCGCCACTGGCGTTGACGAAACGCCAAAGGGGCCGAAAAAACGCATCACCACATTTTTGGTCGATCGCGGTACACCCGGTTTTGAAGTGCGTGAAGGCTATAACTCGGTCTCACACAAGGGTTACAAGAACTGTATTCTTTACTTTGACAATTGCCGTTTGCCCGACGCGCAGGTTCTGGGCGAGGTGGATGGCGGCTTTGCAGTGATGAACGAGTGGTTATTTGCCACCAGACTCACCGTCGCGGCGTTTAGCGTGGGCCGCGCACGCCGCTGCTTTGATTATGCGCTTTCCTATGCGGCTGAACGTAAACAGTTCGGCCAGCCCATCGGCAAGTTTCAGGGTGTCGGCTTCCAGATTGCCGATATGATAACCGAAATCGATGCGGCTGATTTGCTCACGTTGGCGGCTGCTTGGCGGCTAGATCAGGGGTTGCCGGCGAATCGCGAGATTTCGTCCGCCAAGCTTCATGCCTCGGAAACACTGGCGCGGGTGACGGATACGACCTTGCAAATCTACGGCGGTATGGGGCTTATGGATGATTTCCCTATCGAACGGTTCTGGCGGGACGCTCGAGTAGAACGGATCTGGGATGGTACGTCTGAAATCCAGCGCCATATTATCGCCCGTGATCTGCTGCGTCCGCTGGGAGCCTGATCTTGGCTGCACATGATCTTTCCCGCCTATTACGGCCCAACAGCATCGCCGTCGTCGGCGGGGGGGCCTGGTGCGTCGCAATCGTTGAGCAATGCCGCAAGATGGGGTTCACCGGGGGCATATGGCCGGTCCATCCCCGAAACGAAACTGTCGCCGGGTTGCCGGCGTATCGCGATGTTCGTGCCCTGCCCGCGGCACCCGACGCTTGCTTTGTTGGTGTAAACCGTGCGGCGACTATAGATATCGTGCGGGCCTTGTCTGAACGAAACGCCGGAGGCGCAGTTTGTTTCGCATCTGGGTTTCTTGAGGCGCAACAAGAGGCCGCGGACGGGGCCGACCTGCAAGACCAATTACTGCGGGCGGCGGGCGATATGCCTATCCTCGGACCGAATTGCTATGGCTTCATCAATTATCTGGACGGTGCTTTGCTTTGGCCCGACCAACACGGCGGGCAGCGCGCAGAAAGCGGTGTGGCCATCATTACGCAAAGCTCAAACATCGCGATTAACCTGACAATGCAACGGCGCGGCCTGCCGTTGGCATATATTGTGACAGCAGGTAATCAGGCTCAGACTGGCATCGCCGCAATCGGGCAGGCCTTGCTGGCGGATGACCGCGTGACGGTGCTGGGGCTGCATGTCGAAGGCTTCGGCGACTTACGCGCGCTCGAAGCATTGGCATCCAGCGCCCGGCGGATCGGCAAACGGATCGTCGCCATAAAGGTCGGCAAATCCGAGCAAGCTCAATCAGGTACTGTATCCCATACCGCGTCCCTAGCCGGAGATGATACGGGTGCCGCGTGCCTGTTATCGCGTTTAGGTATCGCGCGGGCCCACGATTTACCCAGCTTTGTCGAAGCGTTGAAACTCTTGCATATGACGGGGCCTCTTGCGTCCAACCGCCTCGCATCGATGAGCTGCTCAGGCGGTGAGGCAAGCTTGGTCGCGGACGCCGCGCATGGCCGCAACTTGATTTTCCCGGCTCTGAACCAACGTCAGCGTGCAGACTTGCGTGCTGCATTGGGGCCGATGGTCGCCCTGGCCAATCCTCTTGATTATCACACCTACATTTGGGGTGATCTCGCGGCGATGACGGCCGCGTTTGCCGCCATGATCGACCCCGATCTGGCAATGACGCTGCTTGTTGTGGACTTTCCGCGCGCTGACCGCTGCGACCCAGAAGATTGGATGTGCACCATCACGGCATTGGCTGCGGCCAAAGCCCAGACCGGGGGCAATGTGGGGCTTGTGGCGACGCTGCCCGAAAATCTGCCCGAAGTACTGGCCGCCCGTTTGATAGCGTCCGGCATCGTCCCGTTTGCGGGTCTGCAAGAAGCAATCGCCGCGTGTGAGATCGCCAGCTTCCCACTTCGCGGCGTGGCCGAACCGCTGTGTTTGCCGGAACAATCCAAGACTGCCGGCGGCGTCGAGGTGATAATTGCCGAAGCTGAAGCCAAGCAGAGACTTGAGAGATACGGTCTGCGCATCCCCTGCTCAGAAACCGCAAGTATGAAGAATGTGACCGGAGCGGCGGCACGCATCGGCTTTCCGGTGGTTCTAAAAGGACAGGGCATCGCGCATAAATCAGATGTTGGTGCGGTGGCGGTGAACCTGACCGGGGCCGACGAAGTCCAAACGGCGGCGTCGCGGATGCCATGCGAAACCTATCTGGTCGAAGAGATGGTGACGGGGACCGTAGCAGAGCTGCTGATCGGCGTTATTCACGACCCGGCGCATGGGTTTGTGATGACGTTAGGCGCTGGTGGGATTCTAACGGAGCTGATCCAAGACAGCGCATCGTTCCTGCTGCCCGCCTCGGAAACCGACATTGAACGGGCGTTGACAGAGCTGCGGGTCTGTCGCCTGCTGGACGGATACAGAGGTGCACAGCCCGCCGACAAGGCCGCGGTGATCCGTGCCATCCGCAGCATAGAGGCTTACGTGGTCGACCATGCGGACACGGTCGAAGAGATAGAGGTCAATCCGCTGCTTTGTACGCGCGATGGTGCGATTGCGGCTGATGCCCTGATAAGATGCAAGGAGACAAGATCATGACCAACGACGAAGCCCCCGGCCCGATCCTCACCCGCCGCGACGGCGCAATCCTGGAGGTTACCCTGTCCCGCGGCAAGGCAAATGCCATTGATCTGAAAACCAGTCGGCAGATGGGCGAGGTATTCAAAGCCTTCCGTGACGACGACAGTTTACGCGTGGCGATCGTGACCGGCGGAGGTGAGAAATTCTTTTGCCCCGGTTGGGATCTGAAAGCAGCCGCCGACGGTGACGCCGTTGACGGAGACTACGGCGTTGGTGGGTTTGGCGGGCTGCAAGAACTGCGCGGCATGAACAAACCCGTTATTGCTGCCGTCAATGGAATCGCATGCGGCGGGGGGCTGGAACTGGCATTATCGGCCGATATGATTTTAGCCGCGGATCATGCCAGCTTTGCGCTGCCTGAAATCAGATCCGGCACGGTTGCGGATGCAGCGAGCATCAAATTGCCCAAACGCATCCCCTATCACATCGCTATGGAATTACTTTTGACCGGCCGTTGGTTCGATGCGGCCGAAGCCAAACACTGGGGCTTGGTCAACGAGGTGCTGGCAGCGGATCAGCTTATGGATCGCGCATGGGAGTTGGCGCGGTTGTTGGCCAGCGGGCCGCCGCTGGTTTACGCCGCAATCAAGGAGATCGTGCGTGATGCCGAAGATAGCAAATTTCAGGATGCCATGAACCGCATTACCCAGCGACAACTGCCAAGTATAGACATCTTGTACAGCAGCGAAGATCAGCTTGAGGGCGCTCGGGCTTTCGCTGAAAAGCGCGACCCCGTGTGGAAAGGCAAATAACGCCGCTTAATTTATCACGGCATTGTCAGGCTGTGCGGGCTCTTGGAGGCATGGACAATGACGCGCACCTGAGTGAAGAAATAGAGATGCAAAAGTCTCGCTCATTCATTTGTGTGCTGTTGATACTCATTATGGTGCCGTGGGGCGCGTTCGCGGTGCCTGCCGCTATACGAACTTCCGTGGTGCCGGCGGTTGAATATGCCGACTACGGCGTTGATACACCCTATGAACAAAGCACGTCGGTTATCAAAGCCTCGGTCCGCAAAAGCTGTCGTACCGTCATCGGGGTTTCTTGCGGACCTGACCGGGTACTGCCCGGGTCGATAAGCATTGATGGGCACCACGCTGTCCGGGTCACACTGATTTACCACTCCGATTGGTACCGTGAAGGCCGCCAATACGCGCCCCCTTTCGATCCGCCTCGCGACTTCTGAACAGCCCTCGCGGCACCGCTTGCCTGCACCGTTCAGAACGAAAAGGACTATTCATGTTTACCAGACGCAATTTCATCGCCGTAGGGGCGATGGCCGGGCTTTCTGCCTGCGCGACAACGCCGCCCCCAATCCCCGCGACAGTGCCTTCGCCGCCTGTGATTCCACCCCTGCCCGACTTTTACGGAGCAATCACGACCGAGCCATACCCGATCCCTGCGATCCCGGAAGGGAAGCTCCCGCAGCGTTACTGGCGCCAAGAGGTCGCCAACCCTTGGCCGAATTACACGTCGGGCACAATCGTTGTAGATCCGGATGCCGCGATGCTCCACTTTGTCGAAGATGAAGATCGCGCTATTCGGTACGGGGTAAGCGTCGGTGCCGCCGGTTTCGCCTGGCAAGGCACGGCCCGGCTTCAGTTCTGCCGTAAATGGCCCCGCTGGAAAGTACCCCAAACCATGATCGCTCGCAAACCAGAGCTTGAGCCGTATTCCGTTGCAAACGGTGGAATGGATCCGGGGCCCGAAAACCCTTTGGGTGCCCGCGCCTTGTACCTTTTTCAAAACGGGATCGATACGCTTTACCGAATTCACGGCGACGCGTCCTATCTCGAATTGGGCAAAGCAGTATCATCGGGGTGCATTCGGATGCTGAACCAGGACGTCATTCATCTTCACGAACGTGCGATCCACGGGTCTTCGGTGATCGTTCTTCCGTCAATGAAAGCTAACAAGTTGGAACAACTTTATTAACGCGGGCACCCTTCCGATCGGGCTTCCCCGATACCCCTACGCAGCAGCAACGTCGATGACGCTGCTGCTGCGTAATGATTGGGTGCACCAGCGCCCTAGCTCAATATCCGCGACAATTGACGACAGCCGCGTCGGGCTTCATCAATTTTTCCGGCCTCCAAAAATTCTTCGATGCGCTTGAGCGCGATACCCGACCCAATGGAATCGAAAACCTTGTCCGCAGACGCATTCTGGCGCCTGATCGAGAGATACCGAACTTCGACCGGCTCTGCGCCATAGCTGAATTTATACTGCTCATCCCCGTGTCCGAAATCGTAATATTCACATCCAAGCAAGATCGCGCATTCTATGCTGTGGAAATGCAATACGGCCGCGATAAAGTCCTCGTCTGCGGCGGGGTTCCGCCCTGCTATGATGAAATGCATCGCGCCTACCTTTGGGTCCATGACATGGCCCAAGGCTGCCAAAGGCGTGTCGCCCCGCCAGAGTATTGGTAGAAACAAAGCATCCGAAGCCACTGCGGACCGCAGCATTGTCTCAAAGTTATCGGCCATCTTTTTCGACTTTTTTACTTGGTCCGGTGTCGTTGATTCCTGTTTCCAAAGGGTCATCAACGTTGCAACGTCGCGATCAAAACAATCGGCATCGGAATGGGTGAACCGATATTCCCCGTTCGCGAAATATTGCTGCTGTATTTTCCTGTAACGGTTCTGGATTTCAGCGCTGATGCACGTGTCGAGATAGGTTTCGAAATCGTCCGGCAGGGCAACGTGCGGGCAGATTAGATTATCGGTGGCACCATTCCCGGTACGGTATTCTTTCCAGGAGCCTGAATAGCCCGGGCGATCAAAGGCTGCGTAAAACATCTCGGCGCGGGCGTGTTGCGCGACATATCTAAGCGATAATCGCGACCAGGGCATCGCTTGGAGCTGCGCAACCATTGCTTCCAAAGCCGGTTGCTCAAATTCGGGATCACAAAGGAACCCGGTATATTCACTGAAAATGAGGCGACCGCCGGCTTCAATTTCGGTCTGAAACTCTTTCCGCGACGCGCTCCAGCGTACACCGTATTTAAGCGGCAGCAGCCCGATCAGATCGTCGCCAGTCCGCGTATAAACGGCGACCACACTCCACCTGAATGGATTTTGCCTGAACGGCTGTGCGAGCCAATCCCAAGATAGGAAGACCGTCATTTCAGGGTCGCGATCTTCCAACGACTTCCACGCCTGTTCGACGGCCAGAAACCCTGCGTAGGTGTCAATGACTTCTACGCGCAACCGGTTTTTGCTCAGACCGCTCGATACTGTATCTCTCATGCAGGGACCTTCATGTTCTCAACGTCCTTGCGGCCGCTTTTCAGAACTTGTTCAAATACTTTTTCCGCATCTTCAAAATCAAGCCCGATGGGACGTGTCAAAGGGACCCGTTGCGCGAAATAGGCACCTACCTTGCAAATATGAGCTGCAAATTCCGGATGAACACCGGCGTCATCATATTTGCGGATACGGGTTTTCGACAACCAGCCTCGCTTGTTTACCTCTTTGAGAATTAGCTTTAGACGCTGAACACAATGCAATGTCAGGTACACGGACAGATAGTCCAGATACGGGTCCAAAGCATAATGGTTTGTCCGGTCGAATGCTGAAACGACGATTTCTTCCATGGTTTGCGGTTGTACGGGCCAGGCTTCGTCACCGATAAGCCAAGCAACGTCTTCGGCCCCGTGGCGCACGCCGCAATATTCAAAATCGAACCAGCGCAAGCGACCATTGTCACTGATCGCCGCATTTCCGGAACGACAGTCCCACTTCACAAATTCAACCGCTGGCGAGGTGATCCGTTCGCATAGTGCCTCTTGGTCAACGTCCAGAGATCTGCCCGCTGAGAAAGATTTCAGCACGGATGTCGCGTCTACAAGGTTTCGTATCCAGTCGTGATTTGCGCCAAGATGCGGCATCGACCGGTTCAAGCCACTTTTGCGTCCCGCTGATTGGACTCTGAATATGCTCGCGATCGCTTCATGTGCAACATCGGTACGCTGACGACGATCATATTTCATTATTTCCTGGTTCAGGCGCCTGCCCCCTACGTCAGATTGGAACATGATGTCCCCGACCACACCCAGACATCTTGGGGCATCATCGCAATATTCTGCAAGCTTTGTCAGTGCGACCGCTTCTAGATGCGTACGCCGAAAGTTTGGCCGCGAGGTCGCAATCACAAAACCGCTTTCCATTTCAAACCGCCAGCTCGCTCGGCCTTCGCCGCCCGGCGCGGATGAATGCAAAACCTTTTCGCCAAAATGGGATTCAGCACATTCAACAAGCTCGCGCACACGATCCTTATTGCTTTTGTTACCCATTTGGTCCCTTCCGTCATGGTAATTTCCCCGGGGATGCGCTTGAGCCACACCCCAAGGTCCGTCTTTGCATAAAAGCATTAAATACACAGTGCGGCTAAAATTAGGAGCGATTGTGGCATCAGTCGAATCGCAGCGATACCGTCAGCAGAGCACTGATTTCCGGCAAGCAATTGATTTACGCGCGGCTTAGATCGTGCCAAATGAAAGAAATTGTTTCCAGTTCTAGCCCTTTCTAGGCGTAAAATCTGCAAAGTTTGGCTAAAATATTGCCACATTCCGATATCATGTTAGCTCTGAATGCTAATTACGAAGATTTGAAACTTCTTAAGAATAGCACTTTTCTGCGATAACATTGAAAATAATTGAACACTAGCGAGAGGATTTGGCATGTCGAAGACGTACGATAAATCAGGAGGGCACAGTTCTGAAGCTGGTGATGCTAAAGGATCGGGGCAAAGCGACGCAAGCGCAACGAAATCCTATCACAACGGCGGTGTGGAGGGCGATCAGTTTTCCAAATGGTTCGACGCCAACCTAGCCAATGAAGTGACAGTCATGCAGCGCCCCGATGGCGCAGCGGCATCTGAATCCCGGGAATATCAAGGCTCCGGTTCCGGCGGAACCAGCGGCGACCGCCACGGCAAAGACCACGAATGGAACGGCAAAGGTAATGGCCATAAAGGTTCCGGTTCTGGCGGCACCAAGGGTTCCGGTTCGGGTGGTACAAAGGGCTCCGGCTCTGGCGGCACCAAGGGGTCCGGTTCGGGTGGTACAAAGGGCTCCGGTTCGGGTGGTACAAAGGGCTCCGGCTCTGGCGGCACCAAGGGTTCCGGCACAGGCGGCACCAAGGGTTCCGGTTCTGGCGGCACCAAGGGTTCCGGTTCGGGTGGTACCAAGGGTTCCGGCTCTGGCGGCACCAAGGGTTCCGGCTCTGGCGGCACCAAGGGCTCCGGCTCTGGCGGCACAAAGGGCTCCGGCTCGAGTGGCACCAAGGGTTCCGGTTCTGGCGGCACCAAGGGGTCCGGTTCGGGTGGTACCAAGGGTTCCGGCACGGGTGGCACTACATCGGGTCATGGTCAGTGGGGCGGTGAAAACGCTGCCGCTGCGGCCAATGCCCTGCCCCCGTTCGAGGATTACGAGGTCGACTCCGTAGGTACCAACGAGATCACTTTGAATGATGTCATGTCGTTAATGACCAAGGATATGGACGCCGTAGACCAAGACGATGGCAATGACGGCACACCCGTGGACTGGACCGGTTCAGAGTTGCTGTAATAGCCCAAAACCGTCAAAAACCCCATTGATGGCGGCATGATAGCCGCCATCAATCTTTAAGAACAACCAATCAGCGTTGCGTTTTCCATCGTCACGCACCTATCAGACGGCGATCATCGCTAATTTGTCTGGCTTGGATTTTACTAATCTCTGCCGGACCCAAAGAAACTGTCTGAAAACATTTAATAGATTTACAACAATTACACGCGGGCCGACCCGCGACGCTCGTGATTCACCATGTCTTCTGGAACAAAAAAATGATAAATTGTTGCCACATTTTGCCCGATCTAACCTTATTTCGGTCATGATACGACCATAGCCTGATGCGATAGGTGCGCTTATCTAACCAAGCAAACCGAAAGGCCATAAAATGCTGTCAATCTTATCCATCGGGACTAACGCCAGCCCGCCTCCGCGGCAGACGCAACCTACCGCATCCGACGAACCGTCAAAATCAACGGAGGGATCGTCGTCATCATACGCGAAACAGTCAGCGAGTAGCGTTGGCACCGGAACGAAAGAAACCGCTGCTGCTGAATCGGCCAAGAAATCGGCAAGCGTAGTTTTGACAAAGGTCGAAGACAAAAAGATTGTGAATGAAGAACTGGAACGAAAAACTGCGGAACAGCGTGTCGAAACCGCACGTTTTCGGGCGATGATTGATGACATCGCACCGGTCGCCAACTCGTCAGGGCGCGCAAGTAAGTCCTATATTTCCGCATTGCTGACGCCCCAGACATCCGATGCCATGTCTGCTTCGGAAAATGCGTCGACGCAGACCAAGACGCAAACTTCAAAGCTGACTGCTTTGTCTTCTTAAGCGAAGATCAAGCATTGCTTGCTGGGCCTTTCGCGGGCGCTAATCGTACTTCGATCGGCCCAGCACACTCTACCGCTCTCGGGACTAACGAAAGCATGTTTGCGTCGTACCACGCACGCGTCGAAACACTTCAAACTTCCACTTGATCTCTGTACCGCTCGGTTGGTTCCGGGCTCCCGCTGGCAAGCCAGCGCGAGAACGCTTCGACTGCCGGGGTAGGTTGGCGTCGGTCGGGAATAAGGATATAGTGGCGTTCTTTCGGCGAAAGCGCCGGAAGGTCCATCGCAGTCAATCGCCCATCCGCAAGCGGACGTTCCAACAGGTGGGTCCAACCCAATGCAACCCCTTCCCCGTTCATGGCGGCATATGCTGCATCACTATAGCTGCTAAAATGCAATTTGGCCGCTTCGAAACTGCCGCGCCAACCAAGTTGCTGGAACCAGCCTGCCCAGTTTAGCCAGCTCGGTTCCGGCGAGGCACTGTCAATTTTCTGAATATCAGACCTGTGGGCAAGATCGCTCAGCGTAAGGGATCCCAGACGCTGTGCCATCTGAGGGGCGCAAACCGGGATGATGCGTTCTTCAAGCGCTCCGACAACCCTCATACCGCGAAACGGTGGTTTGCCATATCGTACCGCAAGGTCGATCTGCCGGTCGTCAGGTGCGGCCCATGAATCTTCTGATATCACGCGCAAGTCGACGCCTGGTTCCTGATCCCGAAAGGACGCCAACAGCGGCAGAAGCCTGAAATGGCCAAAGGCGACAGATGCAGCGACGGTCAGTTTTACCTGCGGGCTTTGCAAGCGATCCACCGTATCGGCAAGACCACCAAACGCGACGCCAACCGAGGCAAACAGGTCATACCCCGCTTCGGTAAGGGCAACACGCCGATTTCGTCGGTCGAACAACTGCCGCCCGATTTCTTGTTCCAGCGCAGCAATACGTCTGCTTACCGCAGCTTGGGTCACGCCCAGTTCCTTTGCCGCGACCGTAAAACTGCTGTTCCGGGCAGCGGCCTCGAACGCGACCAGTGCCGTCAGGGAAGGAAGTGCCCGTCGTATCCGATGCATAACTTGCTATGTCCGTGTGCCGCTGACGATCTGCTGCGCCGTTGATGGTTATCCAACTCATTCATACGGTGAAGTAATGAATAGACGTATTTTTTGTGCCGTTGTCTAGTGGCGTTTCTCGCGAATAGTCTTGCGCTAAACCAAGGGGTCTCTGCCATGTTTGATGAACGTTCAGCTTCTTCTTCCACGCGCGCACTTTTGGATGCGCGGAAGCCGGGGCATACCCTTCCCGCTGCACTATACACGGGGGAAGGTGCCTATAAAGCAGACTGTGACATAATATTTTCCCGCCACTGGATCGCCGCGGGCGTAGCCTGTGATGTCGCCGAGCCGGGCGATGTCGTTGCAGTGGACATTGGCCCCGCCTCCATACTGATCTTACGTGATGACGACAATGAACTACGGGCCTTTCATAATGTCTGTTCACACCGGGGGTCGCGGCTGGTGCCTCCTGGGCGATCGGTCGTCGGGAAATTGGTGTGCCCCTATCATCAGTGGACATATGATTTGAACGGTTCGTTGGCGTTGGCCCCGCATATGGGTGTCGATTTTGACCGTGACCTACACCACCTCAAGCCTGTCGCTCTCAAGGACATAGGCGGCATCCTGTACGTTTGCCTGTCTCAAACGCCTCCATCTGACATTGACGAGCTGGAACGCGTAATGGAACCACGTCTTGCTCCGTATGATCTGCGCAACGCCAAAGTCGCCTTCGAGCAGGACATCATCGAGGAAGGTAACTGGAAACTGACCATCGAAAACAACAGGGAGTGTTATCACTGCGCGTCCAATCATCCCCAACTATCCCTGTCGTTCCACGCAGCTGACTTTGGCTATGACCCTGACGGGCTGACCGAGGCGGAAAAGATCGAAGCCAATGATTTGTTGGATGCCTATGCGCGTTACGGGGCACATTGGGACAACGAAGGGCTCGACTATGAGGCCGTTGAACATACGGTCGGATGGCCGACCAATTTTCGCACGCAGCGCCTGATCATCGCCGGTTTGGGCGAAAGCCAGACCCCTGACACCCGTGCTGCCGTCGCCATCCCACTTGGTGATACAGACCGTCCTTGGCTAGGGGATGTACATCTGTGGGGGATCAATTCATGGAACCATGTCATGGCCGATCACGCGGTTATTTTCACTGCCTTTCCCATCGCTCCGGATCGGACGTTGGTGCGTACCAAGTGGTTGGTGAACCGTGACGCGGTCGAGGGCGAAGATTACACTCTGGAGAACCTCACGTCGGTCTGGAAGCAGACCAACCGCGAAGACGCCCACCTTGTCGCTCTGGCCCACAAGGGTGCCCTGTCGCCAGGATATCGCCCCGGACCATATTCACGTTTTACCGAACGTGCTTTGGACGAATTCACCACATGGTATGTGGAGCGCATGACCGAAGCAGAGACACCGTCATGACCATGATCGACGCAGCGCCGTGGATAACCCGCCGCCGCCGGCGTTTCCCACCCGAAGCCTGGGCACCGCTGCTGTGCAAAGCCACCTGGGATGAAACGCATGACGTCCGGACATTTTTGCTGGCACCAGTAGACGGAAGCAGAATTGACCATGATCCCGGACAGTTCATGACATTTCAAATCGATACCCCCCAGGGAACCGTAGAGCGCTGTTATACCATTGCGTCATCGGCCTCACGCGATGGCGGTATCGAAATTTCCGTCAAACGCCAAGCGGGTGCCGGTTCGGCTCATCTCCACGAAACATTGGTTCCGGGGGCGACCATCCTCGCGTTCGGACCGTCGGGCCGGTTTGGTCCTGTGTCTTGGCCGGGTGAAAAATACACGCTGATTGCGGCAGGCACCGGCATTACCCCAATTCTTTCCATGCTACGGACCGCTGCGGACCGAGGCATTGCGCTTGATGCCACACTCATCCATGTCTCCCCCACCGAAGCCGATCTGATTGCGACGCAGGAAATTGCCCTGTTGTCCCGCCGTTTGCCACATCTTACCTACGTTCCAATCATCACAAGAGGTCCGGGTGCTTCGCGGCCGTCAGCTGGATTGCTGAATAGTCTGGCACCCGGCCTTGCTGACAGCACTGTTTTGTGCTGTGGCCCGCAATCCTTTATGGAAATGGTACGGGCGGCGGCGCGTGATGCAGGTGTGCCGCCGGAAAGGTACGGCGAAGAAAGCTTCGACTTTTCATCACCGGAGGCTGAGATCACGCCGGCAGCAGATACCCCTGTGCGCAGCATTTCATTTGCGCGCACAGGCAAGACCTTTGAGTGTGCCGAAACAACCACGATCCTCAGTGCGGTAAAGGCTGCTGGCCTGCCTCTCCCGTCGTCATGTGCGCGCGGGATGTGTGGTACGTGCAAGATTTTCAAACATTCCGGAGAGGTCACGATGGCCCATGAAGGCGGCATCAGGCAGCGGGAAATCGACCGGGGATTCATATTGCCATGTGTAAGCCGACCGCTGACGGATATTGTGCTTGACTGTTAAGGTCGAAGCGACGCGGTGCATGGACGAACAACCCATTCCGGGGCCGTCCGTCCATGCGCATTTTGGCCTATGCCGCCAAGCTCAACACTTCTGACGCCGCGGCATCAAGTTCGACATACATCGAAAACGATACCCCATCCGTTTGCGTCAACCTGATCTGAGCGCCGACGGAACGGCAAAGAGTATCGATGAGACACAAACGCAGTGTCGTTGGTGTAGAACTTTCAGGAGTCGCGCTGAGCGTACCTGCCCCGCTTTTCAGCCCCTGAATACCCGTAGCCAACCTGGGCGGCACGTCTTCCAATGATAGCTGACCGCCGCAACTTTCGACCAACACGCAGGCCCCGGTATCGGTAGATTCGATCGCCAAACTAACAGTTCCTTGAGAAGGTGTTGCAGCAATAGCCGCATGAAGCATTGCCTCGGTCAGGTTCTTGGCGACGGATTTGACGGTGAAAAGCTCCAGTTCGGACGGCGCCCGGACCTCTACCTCCACGCTGCGCTGTTCGGCATGCAAATGTTCGATATTCACAGCATCCCGTGCAACGGTCACGAGATCCAGATTTTCGCTATCCTGGGCGATTTGCGACAAGGATTGGCTGTCTGACAAATCAATGACAGAGTTCAGGGTCTCCAGGAGCTGCTGTCCGGACGCGCCTATCTTTTGCACGAAAGACTGATAGGTGGTGTTGCCGATTGGCCCGATCGCTTCGGCCTTCATCAAGCTGGCAAAACCAAGAATTTGCGTCAATGGCGTGCGGAAGTCATGCTTCATCCCCGCCAATGTCTTGAACTGCTCGGAATGATCCCGTTCCAGCTGCTGATACCGCCCTTCGGTCGAGGAAAGGCTGGCGTCCAAACGCGTTACACATTCCTGAACACTTGCCATCAACACCCCGGCTGAATCGGTGTACTTTGTAGGCAGGCGCGGGATTTGCCGGTTCCGTAAATATTGGTCGGCCGCTTCAGAAGCCGCGCGGACCGGGGCGAGAAGCTCTTTCATCACGAACATTGTGCCACCGGTACCTATCAATGTTGCAAGAAGCATTGCGCCCAGAACATCGAGCTGCTCAAGAAAGGGCTTGGTATCGGCAAGCAAAACATACGTCACGGCCCCAAACATTGGCACGTGAACGCCGATGAAGCTTACGAGGAGAATTTTACCTGTATACGTTTTGGGGAAATTTCCCCGGGCGAGCGTCTCATAGATCTTCATGATGATGTAATCCTTAAAAGAGTGCTCTATTCTCATATAAGACGAAATTGACTAAAAAATGGCGAGTTTTCATGTCATTCCGGGCCATAAGCAATATTGCTGCCATAATTAGCCAGCCCCCAACAGATATAACCAAGGTCGGTACCCACTACCGGGTGACTGTACCAAAAGCAGTTTCAACTTGAGGTTTATTGTTTCCAGTTTCGATCAGATCTAAGGGGGGATGCCACATTGGTCATCACCTCGCCATTCTTTCGGCCTATTCCACTGATATGAAAATTCCACAGAGATTATTATTTTCATATTCAGGTACTTCACGATGGCAACGTACTATATTCCCAGAGACTTCGCAGGCGGGAATATCCCTGTTAACGAAGGGGATATTTTCATCATCGAAAGTACGGCTGCTGGAAACATCACTTTCCAGTCGGCATCGGGGTCGCCGACGCATTTTGCGGTCCAGTTCAGTAACAGTAATTCCAATGCGTTGAACATACAGTTCAACTCTAATCTGACCCCAAGTATCCACATCTCTGACGGGGTGGGCCTGCCCGCGACGAATATCGATGCGTCCAACGCCGATGCAATCGACATGACCATTGGCAACGGCGTCACGATCAACGAATACAAGGGATCAAATAACCAAGATACGATCCAGATCGGCGACAACTTTACGTCAACCAAGGACTTTAAAACAGGCTCAGGCGACGATTTTATCCGGGTCGGTCAGAACGCGAGCGTCCCTCGCTTCGATATGCAGTCGGGTAATGATACTATCGTCAGTGAAGACCCGAACATCACCACGGCAAATACGGAAAACATCTTTACCCCCGATGGTATTGTCGAAGGCACGAACAGCGCAGACGTCATGGGTGCCGGGTTTAGGGATGGGGATTACGATGAAGTCGATGGCGTCGATGGTAATGACGATATCATTTATGGCCTCGGTGGTGCCGATACGATCCACGCAGGCGCGGGCAACGATGTTGTTTATGGTGACCGCGCAATTCCCCTGCCCGCATCTGCACCGGGCACTGTAAAAGCAGCCGTTTCGATTGACAGCGGTGGGAATTTTGAACTGAACGTCGACCAGATATCGCAGCGCAATTCAGTCGATGTGACGATAACCGACAGTACCGACCAAGCGATCAATTCCATCCATCTAAGACGTGCTGGTGCCGACGAGGGCGAAAACGATGTCTTTCAAATTGACCTGACAACTTTTGTTGACAATTTTTCGATCACCATCGCTGACGAAGACCAAGATGACAGTATCGTACTTATCGGCACCAAGACGATGGTGGACAACGGTAATGGCAGCTTTACCTTTACTTATGACGGTGCCGATAACGCAACGCATTCGGTCACCGTAACCCCTGGTGCCGCCAGGCTTTATTCACCTGGTACAGAGAGTGGCGAAAACGATGTCATTGATGGTGGTGACGGCGATGACATCCTGTACGGCGACGGCGGTGATGATTCACTGACAGGCGGCAGCGGGGCCGATTACCTGGATGGTGGCATTGGTAACGACACGCTTGAAGGCGGGCTTGGCGATGATACCCTGAATGGTCAAGCAGGCGACGACCGACTGACGGGCGGCGACGGAAACGATGTATTCGAATTTGAACTCGGCAATGACACCATCACCGACTTCAACGCCGGGAACTCCGGGTCCCTTGGCGACGGCATTACCACCAACAACGACTTTATAGATCTGTCGCAATATTATGGCAGCCTGCACGTACTACGTGCCGACCAAGCGGACGACGGTATTCTTAACCAATCGAACACCGTGGATGACCGGGGCAATATTGTCGATTATTCTGGCTACAAGCAGTTTGGCGCGAATTCTCTAACCATCTTTGGTGCCACCTCCTCCAGTTACTCTTACGACAACACGGGCATCGTCTGCTTTACCGCAGGCACCCGTATAAGAACCCCAGCCGGCGACGTGGACATAGCGACCCTGAAACAAGGCGATCTGGTGTGCACTTTGGACAATGGTGCACAGCCCATCGCCTGGGTCGGCAGCAGAACCGTCTGTGGGGATGAGCTTGCTGAATTTCCCAATTTGTTGCCAGTGCGCATACATAAGGGCGTGCTTGGCGCTGAGCGCGATATATTCGTTTCACGCCAGCACGGCATGCTGATGCCGGGCGGGCGTCTGGCGAGGGCAATTCACTTGGTCGACGAACTTCCTGGTGTGCGGATCGCGAAGGGTAAAAAGTCTGTCACCTATGTCCATTTAATGTTTGAGGCGCATCAAATCATAGTCGCCGAGGGTACGCTGAGCGAAAGCTTTTTCCCCGGCCCGCAGGCCCTGAAAATGCTGGCTCCTGTGGAATTGCTCCGACTGCTCAGTCGCTTTCCCGCCTTCGGGTACATCGACTCTTTAGACACCGCTGTCTTGCGATATGGCAAAATGGTACGAACGTTTATGGCACGGAAAGAAGTGAGCGCCCTATGTCAGCAGCTCAAGAATAGCACGGAAGACTTGAAGCCAGCGATCGTTTCTACTGTTGGGCTACCCCATGAACCCACGATGACGAATAACAGAAGCCATGTTCATGCTGCACCCAAAAGGATGCGCATGACCACTGTGCGCCGCTGCGTAGAACATCGAACTGTCCCCAACAAAGGCCATTGGCGGCCAGACTTAACACGCCGCCGCTTGTTGCTTGCGTCTTGAGAAACGGCCGTTGAATATTGCCCCCCCTGCACCACCCAAAAACACGGCATCCGGTGCAAGAAAGACCAGGGTTCAGTCCTTGTGCTCAGACGAATCCAGGGCATAACCGCTTGCCGGGCCACGTACCGGTTGGATCAACATTCTGTCGAGCCACAGGTCACGGCGCGTACGGAACTGTTCAATCCCGATATCCATGCCTGTGTGTCCTTTGGCAGGCTGCGCACGATATGTGCCTAGCAACCGGTCCCACCATGGCACATTGAAACCGTAATTACTGTTGGTTTCTTTTGGATCGACCGAATGATGCACCCGGTGCATATCCGGCGTTACCACCAACAATCTCAATACCCGGTCTATGGATTTCGGGATCTTTATGTTGGAATGATTGAACATTGACGACGCATTCAGCAGAATTTCAAAAAGCAATACGGCAACTGCTGGTGGTCCCAACGCAGCCACAACCGCCAATTTTATTCCCATCGACAGAAGAATTTCACCAGGATGAAACCGCAGCCCTGTCGTTACATCGAATTCAAGGTCGGCGTGATGCATTCTGTGCAAGCGCCATAACGCCGGAACCGCATGAAACATTACATGTTGCAAATAAATCGCCAGATCCAAAACAAGCAAAGACACGATGAAAACCAGCGGTCCCGGTAGGTCAAAGATATTGAAAAGGCCCCACCCGCGTTCCTGAGAAACGATTGCCAACCCCACGGCCACTATCGGGAAGGTCAAACGTACCAATAACGTGTCGATTACCACGACGCCTACGTTATTGGTCCATCGTAAAAGCCGTGGAATCTCTTGCCGTCGCCGCGGGGCTGCAATTTCCCATATAACCATGAGCAGAAGCATCACCAGAAACACAGCAAGCCGCGCCGTAGGTTCTGCCGACAAGAAGGTCTCGGACATATGCGCTTCCTTACCTGGTTTTGCAGTAGGTCGCATCGCAGCATGATCGTGCGACTGGGAGCCTTGAAAACTCAGCGTCGCGGCACGCGCACTGTCTTGTTGCTATCAAGGCAGTACGCGTAGCGCGGGTTCATCTCAGCATTACATGATGACGGGCAGATTAGCTTTTTTCCAGCCGCCCAAGCCACCTTCGATGACGGTAGCGTCATAGCCCATCTCGCGCAGACAATCAGCGGCAAGAGTGGCCCGTGCGCCAGACGCACACAGAATATGAACACGCCCGTTTTTACCCCGCTTGGCGACCAGCTTTTCATTTCCCTTACCGGTCTCGGGGTCCGCATTCGCTTCGAGCAAGCCGCGCGGAATGTTCACCGCCCCCTCGACTGCGCCATCGGTTGTAAGCTCCGCTGGTTCACGCACGTCAAGGATCAAGTCTCCGCTTTGCTGAGCGGAAAGCGCATCTTTGGGGCTGATGGTTTCAACCCGAGATTTCGCATCAGCGACCAAGTCCTTCATAGATTTATTCATGGCATATCTCCTTTAGAACTTATTGACGGGAATTTTCAGATAGTGATCACCATCTGACTCTGCGTTGGGCAACTGCCCCGCCCGCAGGTTGATCTGCAAGGCGGCCAGCATCCGGTCGGGAAGCGACAGCGTCGCGTCGCGTTCATTGCGAACCTTGATATAATCTTCTTTCTTGGTCCCATCCTTTACGTGGATGTTGTGCGCCTTGTGTTCGTCTACAGTCGCCTCCCATTCTGGTTCGTTGCGGTCCTTCGAACCATAATCATGGCCGACGAAAACCCTCGTATTACCGGGAAGGGCGAGGATTTTTTGCAGTGAATTCCACAATTCTTCGGTGCTACCGCCCGGAAAATCTGCACGCGCTGTGCCGCTGTCAGGCTGCATGAACGTGTCATGGGCAAAAATCGCGTCACCGCAAATGTAAGATATCGACCCCAAGGTGTGCCCCACCGACAGCATGACGGATACCTCGAGAGACCCGATCTTGAATGTATCCCCATCCTGGAACAATCGGTCGAAATCGCGATCCGGGTCAAAGGCGTCTGGCGTGTGGTAAATCTCGCGCCATAATTCGGCGATTTCTTTTACCTTCACACCTATCGCATTGGGTGCGCCGGTGTGTTTTTTCAAACGTGATGAAGCCATTACGTGATCAGCATGGGGGTGCGTATCCAGCACCCAAGTCACGGTCAAATTGTTCTCTTTCACCAAGCCCAGCACCTGATCCATGCTGCTGGTGTCCAGCGCAAAGCTGGCCGGATCAAAATTCAAGACGACATCGATCAAAGCTGCTTCGCGTGTTTCAGGATCGGCGCAAATATACTGGATAGAACCTGTGTCCGGTTCGTAAATGCCCCAAACATCCGGGCTGGAAGGACCGGTTGAAGGCGAATGACGAACGACACATTTATCTAGTTCCGACTTATTTGACATCTCTAAACTCCTTTCAGTTGAAATAACGAATGGGATTTAGCCGCAGTTCCTAAAACGATGCCGACGAGCATGAGAGGAAGGAAAACCAGGATACCGGGTGACCCGATCGCCAGGGACGTCCAAGCCGGGCCGGGGCAGAACCCGCCTAGCCCCCAACCGGCCCCGAACAGGATAGAGCCGGTGATAAGTGGTGCGTCGATGGCATTGTTTTCAGGCATATCAAATTTTGCCTCCAACAAGGGAGCCTCGCGGGACCATACAAGTCGATATCCGATAAATGCCGTGATCGACGCCCCGCCCATGACGAAAGCCAGGCTCGGATCCCAGGGGCCGAGGATATCAAGAAAGTTCAGCACCTTTGCAGGGTTGGCCATACCTGAAATGATCAGCCCGATACCAAAGATTAAGCCAGCTAAAAAACCTGTGATGTTACGCATGATCTGTTCCTTAAAAAATGTGGCGAACCAAGGTGGTCGTCACGACAGCCGCCGCAACAAATGTTAATACTGCGACCAGGGATCGCGGCGACAACCGGGCCAGCCCGCAGACCCCATGCCCCGACGTGCAGCCCGAGCCAAGCGCAGTACCGACGCCCACCAACAGCCCCGCGATCGCCATCCCGACCAGATTGGTGGGAATCGTCTGAACCGGAAAGTTACCGGTGGTAAGCAATACGGCAACCGGGGCAATAACCAGCCCCAGCAGAAACGAAAGCCGCCAGTTCCGGTCTGCCGGCCCGGTTAACCCCGGCACCATCCCGACAAGCCCCTTTGTGATACCGGAAATACCGGCGATCTTGCCAAAGGCCCCCATGACGATGACCGCGCTAAGCCCAATAAGCACGCCTCCGAACAGTGATAGCCAAGGTGTAAAATCTGTTGGCGTTACAGGTCCCATTGTGACGTCCTTTTCTACATTTCTATTGTTATCTGTATCCTTGATCTATATATGTAAGACATGTCTAATTTAGTCAACACTAATATAAAAGAAAGCAAGCTGCCTTTGGCGGTCCTGCAGTCACGAGCCATAGAGGTGTCGGAACATCTGGCGCTACTTTCTAACGCCAACCGGCTTATGGTGCTTTGTCATCTTTTGGATGGGGAACAATCGGTTGGCAGCTTGCAGGCGCAACTAAACCTCAGTCAATCCGCACTTAGCCAGCACTTGGCGAAGCTACGCGATGCCGGTATGGTTGCCACCCGCCGAGAGCGGCAAACCATCTTCTATCGCATCGCCGATACACGTGTTCAACGGATGATCGACGCACTGTACAGTATTTATTGCGCACCGTGACACCGCGATAAATGGTCCAGGCGTTCCCCACGCAGGACCAAAGTCCGATTTAGTGAACAGCTGGCCAGCGTGGGTGATCATCGTCGATCACGATTGTATGCGCATGGCGGCGTTCACCGTTGAGGTGCGGATGATCAGATGGAAGATCGTCATGGGAATGTTCGA
>TARA_R110002073_G_scaffold1839_1_pt1 | contig 28848 bp, 18 predicted proteins | sample TARA_R110002073 | Tara Oceans TARA_R110002073 (sample SAMEA4397174) | marine metagenome | biome: Polar Biome; feature: [DCM] deep chlorophyll maximum layer (ENVO:01000326); material: water (ENVO:00002006), including particulate matter (ENVO:01000060) such as... | depth 40 m | reverse complement strand
CAGGAGCAGGTTGCGGGTTGCTTCGCTGAGTCTCGGACGGGCCATGGCGGCAGAGTACGACCGTTCGGTCGCACTCGCAAGGGCTTTCTCTCGATCTCTCGAGATGCACCGTGGAGGGGCAGGACTCAGGATGCCGGCCCCTCCCGTGGTGGAATGGTCTGGAGCGTCCTGGGACCCGACTCAGTGGCACCTACCCAGTGGCACCGACCGAGCTCCACCCGACACTCGCAACCCATCCCTGCGGACGTCCGGCGACCTACGAATGCCGCCCAGGAACCCACGCTTCGAAACATCCTGGACCGACCCACGCAGTCCAGTCCGCCCTCGCTCGATCCCCCTCCCCATTCACGCAACATGACCCACCTCACTCGCTCCGCCATGCTCGTCGCGGCCTGGTCCTTGGCCACCATCAGCTTCGCCCAGGACGTCGACGAACGGCAACAGCTGGCCGTAGGCACAACGATCGAAGGCAGCCTGGCCGCCGACCAGGGTCAGAGCTTCGTCATCGAAGCGGATGCGGACACGTTCGTGCGAGGCGCGGCGGTGCAGGTCGGTGTCGATGTGGTGGTTCGGGTCTTTCGTCCCGACGGCAGCTTGCTGCGCGAGTTCGACGGTCCGGCCGAGGGGCCCGAGGCCTTCCACTTCGAGACCAAGACGTCCGGTGAGTTCCGCATCGAGGTCGCGCCGTTCGAAGGTGCGACGGGTGCGTTCGCGATCACGTTGACGACGCTCGAGCCCATCGCCAAGACCGGGCCCGAACGGGCGGATCAACTGATGGCGCCCTTCACGGGATCCGACGTTCCGGGAGGCGTCGTGGTGGTCGTCCAGGACGGCAAGGTCGTTTTCCGGAAGGGCTACGGCGCGGCCAGCCTCGAGCATGCGGCCCCGTTCACGACCGCCACGCCGTCGAACCTGGGCTCGACCTCGAAGCAGTTCACCGCCTTCGCGATCGCGATGCTGGATGCGTCGGGCGAACTGTCCTTCGACGACGACGTGCGCAAGCACATCCCCGAGTTGCCCGACCTGGGCGAGGTCGTCACGCTCCGCCACCTCCTGTCGCACACGAGTGGGTATCGTGAGTTCCTGAACACGCTGATCATGACTGGGCGTCGCATGGATGCCGGGGATCACATCGATCGCGACGAGATCATCCCGATCGTCCAGCGTCAGCCGCGGCTCCAGAACAGCCCCGGCGCCGAGTGGAACTACAACAACACCGGCTACGGTCTGTTGTCGATGGTCGTCGAGCGTGTGTCCGGAATCTCGTTCCCCGAGTGGATGGACCAGAACGTGTTCCAGCCGCTCGATATGACGAATACCGTCGTGCGCTCGAGTCGCTTCCAGATCGTTCCGGGCCGCTCGATCGGGTACGTCCCTGGTCCGAACGGCTTTCGCGAGGCCGTGGATCTCGGAGGGTCGATGGGCGCCGGCGGCATCTATTCGACGGCGGACGACATGGCGAAGTGGACGAGCAACCTGCTGGACATGCAGGTCGGGACCGGCGCGATCTACGACGCCATGACCACGCCCTACCTGCTCACGGCCGGCGAGCAGATCGGGCGATCGACGAGCTATGGAATGGGCCTGTTCGTGGACGAGCAGGGCTCGCTTCAGCGCGTTCAGCACGGGGGCGCCGACATGGCCCATCGCACGATGCTGATGGTCTTCCCCGAGATCGAAGCAGGCATCGTCGTGATGAGCAATCACGCTGGTTTCGACTCGACCAGCATCGCGGACAGCTTGGCAGCGACGTTCTTCAGCGACTCCATGACGTTCGTCGAGAAGCCGAAGCCGGTCGTCGCGGAAGCCGTCGAAGCGGGCACCTTCGACGTCCAGGACTTCGATCCGAAGTCCTTCGACGCCTTCGTCGGCAGGTACGAGCTGGACGCAGCACCGGGCTTCATCCTGACGTTCTCGCGCGAGGGTGACACGCTTCACACCCAAGCCACCGGCCAACCGCGATTGACGATCATACCGGTGGGGCCGCGCTCGTTCACGATCGACGGCGTCGACGCGAAGGTCGTGTTCGACATCGACGAGAACGGGAACGCCTCGTGCTTGACGCTGCACCAAGGGGGCGAGCACAAGGCCCACCGTGTCGAAGAGGAAGCTTGGGCACCCACTCCCGAGGACCTCGCTGCGTACGCCGGCCGCTACTACAGCGAAGAGCTCGAGACGTTCTACGAGTTGGCCGTCGAGGGCGAGGACTTGGTGCTGAAACACCGCCGCCTCAACGACGCCATGCTCGTGCCCGCCGAGCAGCACCAGTTCACAGCACCCTCATCGATCTCGAAGCTCGATTTCGAAACGGACGACGAAGGCGCGGTGACCGGCTTCCGAGCCAGCAACGGCCGCGCCCGCGACATCCTGTTCGTGTTGCAACGTTGATGGGTCGTTGGATCACGTACCTAGGTTGGCGAAGGTACGTAGGCGAAGATGCGGCGCAGGACATACGGTGCCGCATCTTCGGCACGAACCCAACTCAGTCCGCGTCCATCTCGGAGTCGTGGGCTTCGTAGTCCAGGTCGTCGAACGTCACGGCGCGATAGCCCTCTTCCTTCGAGCGGATCAACTCGGCTTCGAAGGCTTCGACGATGGCGGCGGCGACCGTGTCCCGCGCTTCCTGGTGGATGGGGTGGGCGACGTCGGCGTACAGGCGCGTGCGACCGGTGGCGTCCGCGGCGACTCGGGACTCCTCCAAACGCGTTCCGCAGTCGTTGCAATAGCGGGCGCGCAGGTGATTGCGTCCCGCACACGACGGGCAACGGTCCTGCAGGCGGCGGCTGGGCATCGCGACGAACAGGCCCTTGGGACCGTCGATGACCTTGATGTCGCGCACGACCAACGTGCCGTCGATCGTGATGCTGGCGAAGGCGCGCAGCTTGTCGCGTTGGCGGCCCAGGAGTCGGACGCGAATCTCGGAGAGGTTCATGGAGGGATGGGGATTCGCCCGCCACACCGACCCCCGGGACACATCGTCCCCGAGCCCGGCGTCGCTCCCCTCATGAACGCGTAGGTGGTGTGAGGCAGCCGGCGGGTCGGGTGACCCAGGTGCCCCTGTGTGCGAGTCCGGCCTCGCTGGCTCCGGAACGTACGCGGTCGAGGATGCGTGCGGCCTCCTGGTCGTCGTCGAACAGTCCGAAGAAGCTCGAACCGCTGCCCGACAGGAGGAAGTCGCTGGCACCCGCGTCCGCCAACACCGCGCGCCAGGCACGCAGTTCCGGAACCGCCACGAGGGCGGCGGACTCGAGATCGTTGTGAAGCCCCGCTCGTGCTTGCCGCGCCGGAAGCGTGAGCGGAGGGGCGGGAACGGTAGCCGGATCCGTGGAAGCACTCAAGGAGGCGGCCCACGCGGAATAGATCGCTCCGGTCGGGCACGGCACCGCCGGCGTGACGAGCGCGACGACCCAATCGGCGGGCGGAGCCGCGAGTTCGACGACGCGCTCGCCGCGTCCCGTGCAACGCGCAACGCCCGTGTTCACGGCGTCGCCGAAGAAGACGCAATCCGACCCGAGCGCTCCCAAGGCCGCCCGTCGGGCGTCGCGATCGAGCGTCACATCGAGCAAGGTTTCGACGCCACGCCAGGCCGCTGCGGCATCGGAAGATCCCCCACCCAATCCTGCCTGTGAGGGAATGTTCTTGGTCAACCGCAGCCGGATTCCGGCCGGCAGCGAACCGCCATCCGCTTCGTGCGCTGCCCGATCGAACGCGGCGCGCGCCGCCGCGAACGCCAGATTGCGCGCATCGGTCGGGATGTCGGCAGACGCGAACGGCCCGTCGCAGGTCAGCTGAACACCTGGCGACTCGCTCGCGCTCAATTCCAATTCGTCCGCCAGTTCGAGCGCCATCAAGGTCGTGTCGACCTCGTGGAATCCATCGTCGCGTCGGGCCAACACGTGCAACGTCGGATTGACCTTCGCAGCGGCCCGGATCCGAACGGTGGTCATGCTCCCCACGGCCCGACTTCGGTCTCGATGTCGAGCGTCAGATTGTCGAGCAGGCGCACCGTCCCGACACGTCCCTCGACCAATCCCGCGATCAACGCGACGGCCCGGGACTGGTCGCCGCATGGGGCCGTGTCCGTCCAAGCTTCGGGGTCGCGGACCTCGGCGTACTCGACCTCGAACCGTTCGGTCGCCAGCACGTCCTGCATGACGCTCGCCAGCGCTCCCGCATCACGTTGACCCGCACGCCAGGCACGGCGACATTCCACGAGGGCTCGGGGGATCGCCAGGCCCGCCACGCGACCTTCGGCGGACAGCAGCAGGTTGCGCGAGGACATCGCGAGGCCATCGGGGTCGCGTACGGTCGGGCACACGACGACGTCGGGGTTCGGCCGTCGTCGCGCGACGTGGTCGGCCACCAGGCATTGCTGGAAGTCCTTGGCGCCGAAGTAGGCGCGCGTCGGCTCGACGATCTCGAACAGACGGTCGACGATCGTCGCGACGCCCCGGAAGTGTCCGGGTCGGAACTCCCCCTCGAGCCCGATCGAACACGGTCCGGGATCGACGAAACGTGCGGGATCCAACTGTCCATGCGCGTCCAGCGCGCCGGGGAAGAACTCGGCGAGCGAGCCGGTGAACACGACCCCGCAGCCCACCCGGGAGAGCCGCTCGACGTCGGCGTCCAGGTCACGCGGATAGCGCTCCAGGTCGCCCGGATCGTTGAATTGGAGCGGATTCACGAACACGCTGACGATCGAGGCGTCGCACTCCTCACCCGCCCTTTGCACGAGTTGCAGGTGACCGTCGTGCAGCGCCCCCATCGTCGGAACGAGACCCAACGTGCGGCCCGAAGCGACGGTCTCGCGCGCCCAGGCTTGCGCCTCGCCCGGGTTCGTGAAGACACGCGGACTCACGCGGTTGCGCCTTCGGCTCGCAGGGACTCCACGCGCTCGCGCACGCTCATGCCGCATCCGGGCAGCCGGTGATCGGGGCAGATCTCGAGCAGAGGTTCGAGCACGAACAGGCGCTCCTCGAAGCGCGGATGCGGCAGGCGCAATCCAACCGTGTCCGCCACGGTGTCGCCGTGCCACAGGAGGTCCAGGTCGAGCGGCCGGGGTCCGTCCGGCACCTCGACGGCGCGGTCTCGTCCCAAACGGGATTCGATGTCCTGCAGAACGCCCAACAGGACCTCCGGCGTGAGCGTCGTCTCGATGAGCATCACGCCGTTCAAGTACTTCGACTGCCCCGCCGGGCCGCCAACGGGTTCGGTGCGATGCCAGGTGGAACGCCGCAGAACGACGACGCCCGGCGTGGACTCCAGACGGGTCATCGCGCGCGTGAACGTGCGGTCGACGTCTCCCAGGTTGCCGCCGATCGCGACGGCGGCCATGTAACGCGAACTCATGCGACTTTGCGGGTCTCGGCAGAGGCCTTGCGGCGATCGAGTCCAGCCTGGATCACGCCGTACAGCACGTACGCGTAGCCGAGGACGAACAACAGCGGAACCGGCGCGAGGAAGAGCGCCAGCACGATGAACACCAAACGCGCGAGCGACACGACGCCGGTCGCGCGGAACAGCGCGTGCAAGCCGTGGGCGTATCGAATGCGACTGATCATCAACATCCCGATCACCGGCAGCAGGAACAGGATCGCGTGCTGCAGGAACACGCTCATCTCGGTGCGGAACGTCTCGGGCAGGATGCTGAGGCCCGCGCCGACGACGGTCTCCTGTCCGCCTTCGATCTCGATGCGTCCTTGCAGCGACAGGCTCATCAGGATCGTCGCGATCAAGATGCCGGCCGCCGCAGGGGACGGCAGTCCCTGGAAGCTCTTGTGATCGTCCTCGTCGTCCGTCTCGACGTTGAAGCGCGCCAGGCGCAGCACAGCCATCAGCGAGAAGATCGCCGCCGCGACGAAGTTCAATCGCGGGTGACCCAGACCGTGGGCCTCCAGCATGACCTTGCCGACCAACGCCGGCGCGACCCCGAACGTGATCGCATCCGCGAACGAGTCGAGCTGGGCCCCCAGGTCGGAGTGCGTGCCGAGCAGCCGCGCGAGACGACCGTCGAGGCCGTCCAACACCATGGCAACCATGACCAACCAGCAAGAGGATTCCATCAGCCCGTGGAACTGCGGATGGGCCACCCCGAGGGCGAGCGCGTCGATGGACTTGGAGATCGCGAGCAACCCGAGCCCGGCGTTGGCCAGGGTCAGCAGGTTGGGCAGTTGAGCTAGGGGCTTGACGGATCGCATGGGGGTGCGCGGATTCTACCCGCGCGGAGGATGGAGCCTGGATCTGGCCCAGGTGGCACGGCGCGGGGGATGGAATCTCCTGTCCGGTAGCTAGGTCGACCGGGTCCACCCGAGGCTGCCGAGGTCCCTAGAACCCGGACATCGGCCGCCGCTCGGGCCAAGAATCTGGCGAGACCTCGAGAACTCCTCCCGGGCCGGCCGGGCTGCAGCCCCCATCCAGGATGGCACCCAGGGAGGCCGATCCGCCCCCACGCGGGCCTCCAGGGGGCGTGGAACCACGATCCGGGTGCCCAGCGCGCTCGATCGACCCTACTTCCCGGCGGTGTGCTCGTCCGCTCGAACCGCCGCCGGATCCGCCACCCAAGACACCTCGCGCGTGTTCCCGGTCCGGAGGAGGCGCCCCCCGGCCGATCCCTAGTCTTGGAGGGGTCGAACCAGAGAGGTAGGATCCCGCTCCCATGTCTGAGATTGCCCACATCCAAGGCCGCGAGATCCTCGATTCCCGCGGCAACCCGACCATCGAGGTCGACGTCGAGCTCATGTCGGGCGCCTTCGGGCGTGCGGCCGTCCCCTCGGGGGCCAGCACCGGCGTCCACGAGGCCCACGAACTCCGCGACGGCGAGGGTCGTTATGGAGGCAAGGGCGTGCTCAAGGCGGTCGAGGCCGTGAACACCGAGATCGCCGAGAGCCTGCACGGCCTGGACGCGCTCGATCAGAACACGATCGACCGCGCGATGATCGAGCTGGACGGCACCGCCAACAAGAGTCGCCTCGGCGCGAACGCCATTCTCGGCGTGTCGCTCGCCACGGCCAAGGCGGCCGCCCAGGACTGCGGCCTGCCGCTCTACCGCTACGTCGGAGGTGCCGCGGCCCACGTGCTGCCCGTGCCGATGATGAACATCCTGAACGGCGGCGAGCACGCGGACAACAACGTGGACCTCCAGGAGTTCATGATCATGCCGATGGGCGCCACGTCGTTCCGCGAGGGACTGCGCATGGGCGTCGAGGTCTTCCACGCGCTCAAGGGCGTGTGTCGTGACCGCGGCTTGAACACGGCGGTCGGCGACGAGGGCGGTTTCGCGCCGGACCTCGGCTCGAACGAGGAGGCCATCCAGCTGATCCTCGAGGCCACCGACAAGACGGGCATGCAGGCGGGCAAGGACATCGTCATCGCGATCGACGCCGCCAGCTCCGAGTTCTACGAGAACGGCACGTACACGATCGACGGCAAGGGCCACACCGGCGCGCAGCTCGGCGACTACTACGCCGGCCTGTGCGAGAAGTACCCGATCTTCTCGATCGAGGATCCGTTCGACCAGGACGACTGGGAGAGCATGATCGGCCTGACCCAGAACATCGGCGAGCGCGTGCAACTGGTCGGCGACGACCTGTTCGTCACGAACGTCGAGCGCTTGCGCGAAGGCATCGACCGCGGCGCCGGCAACTCGATCCTGATCAAGGTCAACCAGATCGGCACGCTGTCCGAGACGCTCGAGACGATCGCCCTCGCCCATCGCCGCGGATTCCGCTGCGTGATGAGCCATCGCAGCGGCGAGACCGAGGACACGACGATCGCCGACCTGGCCGTCGCCACGAACACCGGCCAGATCAAGACGGGCGCGCCCTGTCGCTCCGATCGCGTGGCCAAGTACAACCGCTTGCTGCGCATCGCCGAAGAACTCGGCGGCGCCGGTCGCTACGGCCCGCGCGACCTGACCGAGTCCGTCTGAACCACCCCGCCCCATGTCCGCCACCACACGCAATCGCCCCGCCTCGCCCCTGCGCTTCCTGCGCGGGACGTTGCGTTGGGCGCCGGTGTGGGTTCCGTCCGTCCTGCTGTGGCAGGTGACGACGCGTGGGCTCTGGCCGGCGTTGGTCGAACGCGATCGCCTCGAGACCGCCGCGCCCGACGTGCGCGCGATCGAAGCCGACAGCTCGGACGAGTACGGCGCGCTCCTGCAGCGCGTCGAAGCCCAGAACGACCCGATCTATCGCCGACGCATGGAGCGCGCGCACGCCGCGGACATGCTGGCCCGGGAACGGGCCGCGTCAGGACGCACGGGTGACGGCCAGGCTCGCGATGGCGAGACCGGGGACGGCGCCCTGCCTTCCGACGCCACGCCGGCGGACACCTCGGCGCACGGCACAGATCACTCCGGGCTCTGATCCGGTGGCTCCCGCGGCGTCGCATGCGTGCCGAGCCCGAGCGGCTTGGACCAGCACCCGGGTCGCGTTCCGCGTCGGGCTCTTGGCCTTCTTCGCGGGCTCCGCGCTCCCCCAGGACGCCCCCACCGATCCGCCGCCCGGACTGACGGAAGGGGCGCTGCGCAACGACGCTTTCCTGCCGACGAATCGCGATGCGAGCCAGGCCCTCTTCGAAGGGGATGCCGCGTGGCTCGGTCGGCGCGAAGGTGCCGGCGTGCAAGCGACCCAGGCGATCGCGTTCGACGGTTGGCGACTGGCGTTGACCTCGAGCGTCGCGGGCGATGCCGTACCCGGCCTCGACCCGAACGGTTCCGGCACGGGTGCGTTCCCCGATCCCGACGGGACGCTCGGACGACGCGCCGATGGCGTGCAAGCCGCAGTCCTGCGCAGGCTCGAATCCCTGGAGCCGGACGATCGCGCCGCCTGGCGCTCACGGTTCGCGTCCACCGCACTCGAGGACTTCGCGGCAGCACCGCGCAATCTCAACGGCCAAGGTCGATTGGAGCGCGAACTGCCGGGCATGCGCGTCGCCGTCGTCGCCGCCATCGCCTGTGCCGATCTGGCGGCCGAGTCCGGTCGACCGGTCGCCGCCTCCGTCTGGCTGTCGCGCGCAACGCGGCACTTGAGATTGCTCGACGGCAGCGCTCCGGACCAAGCCCGGCTCGAAGCTGCGATCGAACAGCGGTCGTCCGCACTGCCTGCGCCAGCCGCATCCCCGACTCGATTCCTGGACAACGCCACATCCCTGAGCGTGGTGCGCGCCGATCGATTGGAGTTCCTGGTCGGCGTGGGAGGTTCGATGCGCGGTGCCGAACTGGGTCGCGGGCTCCGCCCAGGACTGGTCACGCTGAACGATGGCTCGGTGGTCGTGCAGACGGCACGCTCGATGGTTTGGCTTCCCGAGGCCACGCTGAATCAAGTCCGCGGCGGACGCATCGAACGCCGTTCGCTCGAGGACATGCTGGGCGTTCCGATGCCCAGGCCGCTCGCGCTCGCCAGTTCGGGTGGTTGGTCGATCCTCCCCGCCACCGACGGCGAGCGCGTCGTCATGGTGGTCGACCGAGGCACGAGCGGTCGCATGATGCGCGGCCTCAACAAGGCGGCACGCGGCAACTACCTCGCGTGCCTGCGCAGTCAGGACACGGACTGCCCGCAACCCGAGTGGCTGCTGTCGTCCTTCGGCATCGAACGTCACAATGGATCCGAGTGGGTCCCCGACGAGACGGCCGCCGAACCGTTCGGCAGCGGAACGTGGGAGATCCTGCCGGGTCCCTGCATCGCGGACGGACGGATCTTCGTGGCGGCGCGCCGCATGCACGACCCCGGCAACGAGCACGCGGGTCCGCCAGGCGAGATCTGGCTGTGCGCGTTCGACCTGGCGACCGCCGAACCGCTGTGGCGCCGTTTCCTCACACGCGCCGCGGACCTGCGGCGCGACAACGAGGGCCGTACGGGGTCCAACGAGATCGGCACCGCGGGCATGCCGCTGGCCCTGATCGGCGGGAGCCTGATCGTCGGGACGAACGTGGGTCTGGTCACGGTCCTCGATCCGGCCGACGGCCGACTGTCGCACGCCTTCCGCTATCGACGCCGGCCGTTCGAGGCACCCGGCTGGCCCGGTTCGCGCGCACCCGAGGGGAACGCGGACGGATTCGTCATCGCTCCGTTCGATTCGGACCATGCCTATCATCTGGCCCTCGCGCCGACGGCCGACGGCGTGCTGCTGGATCGACCGCTGCCGATCCGCGCCGACCTGGATCTGGTCGACGGGCTCTCGGATCCCAAGCTGTTCCTCGGACGCGATGGACGCAACCTGGCCCTGCGCTGGCGCGCGAACTCCGGCGCTTCCGGGTCGGCCATGTATCTGGGGGTCCAGGAGACGTTCCAGGGTCGCGCGCTCGGCACGCAGCGTCGCGTCCTGACTTCGAGCGATCAACGGATCTACCTGTTCGATCGCGATGCACAACTCGAGTTGCTGCATGCGGAGCCGCTGGTGGCGGCGCAGTCCGGGGACCGGGGTGGTGATGTGATCGCGACGGACGGGCGGGTGCTCGTGCTGGGTGACGACACGCTCTGGGTGTTGAACGCACGCTGAGTCGTCCTTGCGTCCACGCTTTGCGTGAGGCACGGCATCGGATTCGTGCGAAGTCCTTGCGCGACGTGCGGACGAAACTTCCTGGGTGGGATGTGCAACCGGTGAGCGACCCGAGCGGTCCACGGGGTGACCCAGGAGATCCCCCATGCGCAACCGAACCACCTCTCGTCCCGCCCAATCGGGTCACTCCCTCCTCACCGCTGCCCTCGTCGCGATCGCCGCCGCACTCGTCGGTGTGGCTTGGATGCTGGGTCGACCGGCCACGATGCCGACCCTCGACGGCCCCACCGCCACAGGGGAGGAGGTGCTGGAGGTCACGCTCGCCAGCACGGAAGCCTCGGATCGAACGCTCGCGCTGCCGATGGTTCCGGTCATCGACCTCTTGCAGGCGCTGCGTCGCTTGGGCGCGGCGACGTCGGACGATCCGGCGGTCCTCGAGCCTCTCCTGAGACCGTTGGTGCGCGCTCCGGCCTTGATGAACGACGTGCTCGCACTGGCGGTCGGTGGAGCGCTGGACGACACGCTCGATCCCGGACGACTGGGGCGACTCGGGATCCTGCGTTCGATCCTGACGGCGACGGCTCTGTACGACAGCACACCGCTGATGGATCTGCCTGGCGTGACGCGGGAGGACGGGGACGCCCTGCTCGACCAGTTGCTGGGATCGCTGCCCGCCTGGGACCCGCTGGAACGTGAACCGCTGGTGAGCGGTCTCGTCGGGCTCACGACCGAAGGGCGTTTCGTGCTGCGCGCGCGCCACGTCCCGCGCCTCTTGGACCTGCTGCACGAGCACCCGGAACTCGAGGACGTCTGGATTCGCCTGCTGCGTGTGGCGATTCGCGACCTGCCGGACGGGGAGCGTGCGCTCTGGATGAACGCGCTGCTGGCCGAGTCCTCGGACCCGGCCGTCTTGGAACTCGCTTGGGCTCAGCTCCTCGCCCTGGATCCGGACCAACGTCACCTGCGCATGGTGATGACGCTGCTGGACGACCCCGAACTCGATCGCACCAGGCGGGCGGCCCTGATGCAGGCCGTGGCGAGTGCGGCGGAACCGCGCTTGGCCGCCGAGGTGCTGGGGGCGCGCGCACGGCCGGAACACCTGATGCAACTGCATACGCTGGGCGTGCGACCCGGGGGCGTCGATGCGCTGCGAGACGAGTACACCGTGCTGGTCAGCGGCAACCTTCGGGCCGAGGGTCGACGACTGCTGGTGGCGGGCATGAGTCACGCGTCCACGCCCGAACTGCTCGGCATTGCGACCACGGACCCCGACCCGATGGTGCGCGGCCAGGCCCTCGTCACGGCGACCGCTTCGACGCTGCGACATGAAGCTCCCGATGCGCTGGAAACCGTGTGCAACGCCTGGCGCCAGCGTGAGGATCCCTGGGTCGGGACGACACCGCACCAGGTCCTGATGTCCGCGTCCAACCTCGCGCGCCTGGGTCCCGACAGTCGCCGCGGCGCGCTCTCCCTGTTGCGTGAGATCGCGCTGGGAGACGACGTCGACCGGCGCACGCGCGAGTCCGCCGTCGCACGGCTCCGACGCTGGATCCCCGAGGACGAACACGCGCAACTGCAAGCCGAGGCTGCGCTCCCCCGTTGAGTCCACCGGCAACGGGCGCGCCGACGCCCGAACGACCGACGCCCGACTCCGTCGAGCGCATCTCGTCCCACAACCCGAACGGCAACCATGCCAGGAGACCTCATGACTTTCCGAGAACTGAACCGCCCGCTGCGCCTGCTTCCGATCGCCCTCGGCCTCGCTGTCCTCACGGCGCTACCGGCGAGTGCACGGACTTCGGCTTCCACACGACCTTCCCCGACCGCAGCGCTCTTGGCCCAGAACGCGTGCGCCCACACGCAAGCGAGCCAGGTGAATGCGATCGTGGCCGAGTCGAAGGACGCCAAGACCTGTGGCACGGGTCTCGTGATCCTCGGCGCCCAGATCGGCTTCGGAGGGGAACGCTGCCCGAGTTGGAGACTCACCCATCCCTCGCACCAGATCTGCTCCGGCAACACGCTCGACGATCATTTCTGCGCCAGTGCGGGCAACCTGGACGTGATCATGGAGACCTGTTCCTGCGAGAGGTACACGATTCCCCTCCTTGAGATCGGGATCGCCTCACCCGTCTGTGGGTGTACGACCATGTCCGCCGGCCACATCGAGGATTTCGAGACGCGCCCGTGTCCGACCGATTCGAATCCGACCGGGCCCGGGTCCTGACCCATCGCACCCCTGGGACACGGCAGGTCCCAGGCGCGCCCGCGAGTTCGTGTCCGACACGAGTCCGTGGGCAGCTCGGGTCGGGAGGTGGAGACCTCGACCTGAGCCATCTGGCCCGGGGCCTTTCCGACGGGAAGGTCCCGGGCCTTCACGCGTCGAAGCCCGTGAGCCGCCCCGCTCCACTCGTAGGTACCTCCGAGGGTTCGTGGGTACCTCCGAGGGACTCGCTCGAGGCGCATGTAGGACTTGCGTACTCCCGAGTACCGCATTCGAACGCTGAAAGTGCCGACGCGGCCGTGATCCCAGGCAAGGGGGCTGTAGAGTGGGCGGCACGCGGTCGAAACGGAGGGGCGTCGGCTCCCCACGTTCACTCGCGTCGCGCGCGACTCGTCATGGTTCCCGTCACGGAACCCGCTGGCGTGCGTGGTTCCCAACGACCCGAGCCGACTCGAACCGAAAGTCAGGAATCGACAATGGTGGATGCCTCCCTGGAGCGCTTGCGTGATGTTCACGCGCGCATGAAGACGGAACTTGGCCGCGTGATCGTGGGCCAGGACGAAGTCGTCGAACAATTGTTGATGGGCATCTTGACGCGCGGGCACTGCCTGCTCGTGGGTGTCCCAGGTCTGGCCAAGACCCTGATGATCTCGAGCCTGGCGCGGACGATGGAGCTCGACTTCAACCGCATCCAGTTCACCCCCGATCTGATGCCTTCGGACATCACGGGCACCGAGCTCCTGCACATCGATCCCGAGACCAGCGCGCGGACGTTCCGCTTCGAACAGGGTCCCCTGTTCACGAACGTCCTGCTCGCGGACGAGATCAACCGGACGCCCCCCAAGACCCAGGCGGCTCTGCTCGAGGCCATGGTCGAGCGCCAGGTCTCCTCCGGCGGCAAGACGCACAAGCTGCCCGAGCCGTTCTTCGTGCTCGCCACCCAGAACCCGATCGAGCAGGAGGGCACCTACCCGCTGCCCGAAGCCCAGCTCGACCGCTTCATGTTCATGGTGCGCGTGGACTACCCCTCGATCGACGAGGAGCGCGAGATCCTGAAGCGCACGACCGGCAGCGGCAGCACCGAGACCTCCCCGGTCCTGGCCGCCGAGGAGCTCATGAGCCTGCAACAGACCGTGCGTGAGATCCCCGTCGCCGACGAGGTCTACGACTACGTCCTGGCGTTGGCGCGCGGCACGCGCGTGCGCTCGGGCGACCCGTTGCCCTTCATCAAACAATGGGTCACCTGGGGAGCCGGTCCGCGCGCGGGCCAGAACCTGATCCTGGGTGCCAAGGCGCACGCGGCGATCCACGGCCGCACGCACGTCGCCGCCGAGGACGTGGCCGCGGTCGCCCACCCGGTGCTGCGCCACCGCATCGTCACGAACTTCACCGCCCAGGCCGAAGGCATCACCTCCGACATGATCGTCGACCGCCTGCTCAAGGAGGTCGCTCTCGGCGCAGGTGTCGGTGCGGGCCTTCCCGGCGTCGCCCAGTAGTCGATCGCATCGATCCCCGTCTTGCGTCCCTCTCCGGTTCCCCACTTCGGTCCTCCTCTCCGGTTCCTTTCACGGCACGACCCTGGGTCCGACTCTGGGTCCAACTCTGGGTCCGACTCTCCGGCACACGACTTGCGCTAGGCGAGCGGGCGCCGCTCCGACGACGAACCCCGGCTCCCACCAACGAGACGAATCGAACTCCGCGCGGACCACGGCACGCACCCAGACGCACCTCACCATGACGCTGACGCTCCAAACTCCGAACCGGTCGCGGACCCGATGACGCAAACATCGGGTGTGATCGATCCGGCCATCCTCGACCGCTTGTCGGGCCTCTCCCTCGTGGCCCACAAGGTCGTCGAGGGATTCATGGCCGGCCACCACCGCTCGCCGCACAAGGGCAGCTCGGTGGAGTTCGCCCAGCACCGGCCGTACGCGCCCGGCGACGAGCTGCGGAAGATCGACTGGAAGGTGTTCGCGCGCTCAGACCGGCTGGTCGTCAAGGAATACGTCGAGGAGACGAACCTGTCCTTGAACGTGCTGCTGGACGCATCCGAATCGATGGCGTTCGGCTCGCTGAACTGGACCAAGTTCGACTACGCGCGCTGGTGCGCCGCCGCGCTGGCGCACCTCGTGATCGGTCAACGGGACACCGCCGGCTTGGTCATCTTCGACGCCAAGCACCGGATCAAGGTGCCGCCCGCGAACGGCGCGCCCCAGGAAGCCGCGATCCTCAAGGCCCTCGAGCAGACCGAGCCCACGGGTCCGACGGCCGTCGGTGGCGCGCTGGACGTGCTCACGCCTCGCTTGCGGCACCGCGGCATCACGGTCGTCCTGTCCGACTTCTTCGACGACATCGAAGCGATCCTCGACGGTGTCAAGCGACTGGTCCACGCCGGTCACGAACCGATCCTGTTCCAGATCCTGGATCCGTTGGAGGTCACGTTCGACTTCGATCGACTCGTCAAGCTGGAAGGCCTCGAGGGCCTCGGCAGCAAGCGCATCGATCCCAAGGCGCTGCGCGAGGCGTACATCGCCGAGATCGAAGCGCACAACCAGGAACTCGCCCGTGCGGCGCGCGCTCTGTCGGTCGACTTCGTCTCGATCCGCACGGACGAGCCGCTGGACGCCGTGATCTCGGCCTACCTGGCCCGCCGCACCGCACGTGCGCGCGGAGGAAGGAGTCTCTGATGTTCCAGGGCTTCGTCAACCCCGCGCTGCTCGCCGGCATGGCCCTCGTGTCCGTGCCGGTCCTGATCCACCTGCTCAACCGCCAGCGGCACAAGCCCGTGCGTTGGGCGGCGATGCAGTTCGTGCTGGCCGCGCACAAGAAGACGCGCCGTCGTGTGCAGCTCGAGAACCTGTTGCTCCTGCTGCTGCGCATGGCCGCGGTCGCGCTCCTGGCGCTGGCGATCAGTCGCCCGTTCGTCGGAGGCTCGAGCCCCCTGGCCACGCTGACCGAGACGCGTCGCGACGTGGTGCTGATCCTGGACGGCTCCGCTTCGACGGGCTGGACGGACCAGACCGAGAGCCTGTTCGAACGCATCCGCGGACGTGCCCTGGGCATCGTCGACGAGCTCGACGGCGCGGCAGGCGATCGCGTCCACGTCATTCACGCCGGTGCCACGCCGCGCCTCGTCTCCTGGCCGACGCCCGACAAGGCGCGCACGGTGATCGGAACGCTCGCGCCGACCGACGAACGCCTCGACCTGGCCGCTGCACTCGGCGAGGCCCTGCGCATCATCGAAGAGGACGCCGCCGGAACGGGCTCCAGCGAGATCGAACTGCGCTTCCTCTCGGACTTGCAGCAGGACGCGTTCCTCGATCCGGCCCAAGCCATCCTGCGCCCCGCGTTGGGCGAACAACTCACGCGACTCAAGGACCTCCAGGTCGACGTTCTGGTCGAGGACCTGGGTCCGGCCAGTCCGAACCCCGCCAACCTGGCGATCCAAGACGTCGTGATCGCCAGCGACAACGCCACCGTCGGCGAGCCGCTGGACCTCGTCGTCCGAGTCGCAGCCTTCGGCGATGCCGAGCATCCGGCGTTGCGGGTCGGCTTGACGCTCGATGGCAACCGCCTGCCCAGCCAGCGCATCGATGTTCCCAAGGGGGGCACCGCCGAGGCGCTCTTCCGCGTCGTCATCGACCAGCCCGGCGCGCACACCGTCGATGCCGAGATCGAGGGCGATCGACTGGCGATCGACGACCACCGCGCGTCCGTCATCGTGCTGCCGCCGCCCGTGCGCGTGCTGGTGGTGAACGGCGAACGCGCCGACGCGCTCGAGGACGATGCGGCCGGCTACCTGGTCCTGTCCCTCGAAGCGCCCGACGAGAACGGTACGTCGACGCCGTTCCAGATCACCGAGGTCTCCCCCGCCGAACTGGCCGGCGGCGACGTCGACCTGTTCGACCACGACGTCGTCTGGCTCGTCGCGGCCCCGCCGCTCTCCGAAGCCGTCGTCGCGGATCTCGAGCGCGCCGTCGGCGGAGGCCAGGCACTGATCGTGACGTGCGGCAACTCGATGGGCGACCCGTCCCTCTTCGACGACCGCCTGTACCGCTCGGACGGCACCGGCCTCCTGCCCGCCGAACTGACGCACGTCGTCACGGCCGCACGCCGCGACTCCTACTACCGCGTCGCCACGTTCGACGAGCAGCACCCGATCCTGGGCTTCTTCTCGACCACGCGGAACAAGGGCATGCTGTCCAAGATCCCGGTGCATGCGTTCGTCCACGCGCGCCCACTCGAGCGCGCCCGGGTCCTGGCCACGCTCGACGACGAGAATGACAGTCCCTTGCTGATTGAGAGTGACTACGATCAAGGCCGCGTCTACCTGTGGACCACATCGATCGGGGAATCCTGGACGCCGCTGCCGCGCATCGCGCCGGCGATGATCCCGTTGGTGCTCGAGTGGACGCGCCACGCCGCCCGTGCGCGTGCGAGTCAACGGGACCTGGCGCCCGGCAGCGCCGTCGGGCTCGAAGCCGACGAGTTCCCGCGCTCGCCCGAGCTGGTTGGACCGGCCGGGGGTCGGACGCCGCTCGACGCCGAACCGACCGAGACCGTCCGCGGGACGTTCCGCCTGCCCGAGATCACGGGCGACGCCACGTTGCGCGCCGGCCTCTATCGCGTCGTGACCGAGAACGGTCCCGAGCTGCCCTTCGCCATCCAGCTCGACGCACGTGAGAGCGACCTCGGTCGGATCCCATCCCACGAGATGGAGTCGCTGCACCCGGCCCTGAAGGTGCTCGCCCCCGACGCGTCCGGAAACGTCGCCGATGGCAACGACGGCAGCCAGGGAGAACTCTGGCGCACGCTCGCCATGCTCGCGCTCCTCGCGCTCGTGTGCGAATCCCTCTGGGGAGCTTGGATCGGCCAACGCCGACGGGTGATCGCATGACCTGGACGCTCCCGTTCGCCAACGTCCAAGGGGACGAAGCCATGACCCAGTCGTGGCGCCTGCTCGACCTGCCCGCGATGTGGGTCCTGGTCCTGGTCCTGCTGCCGGCGATCGCCCTGGTCGCTGCCGGCACGTACTGGCGTGAGCGTCTGCCCGGGCGTGCGCGCTGGACGCTCAGCGGCTTGCGCGCGCTCAGCTTCATCGTGCTGTTGATCGTGATCTTCCGACCGGTCGAGGTCCACAGCCAGGAACGCATCACGCCCGCCGAGGTCCTGATCCTGGCGGACGACTCGGCGAGCATGAGCCGCAAGGACGCCTACTCCGGCGACGCTCCGGCCCACGCATCGTTGACGCAACTGCTCGGCAGCGAGGTCCAGGACCATTCGCGTTCCGAACTGGTCACCGCTGCGATCGAACGTTTGAAGCCGCAGCTCGAGGGCCGCGACTACCGCGTCGTCCCCTACCGCTTCCACAAGACGCTGGAACCCCTGGCCGACGCCAAGGACCTGGGCGGCCTGGGCGGTGGCACGCACATCGGCGACGGCTTGATCCAAGCGCTCAATGCGCGTCGCGGACAGCACGTCACCGACGTCGTCATCGTGTCGGACGGTCGCTCGAACGGTGGCGTGCTTCCGTTGGAGGCAGCCGAGTCCGCGCGCGCCGCTGGCATTCCGGTCCATACCATCACGGTCGGCGACACGCGACCCGAGCGGAACCTGACTCTCGAGCTCGTCGACGTGCCTGACAGCGTGCTCGAGGGCGACGAGATCGACGTCACCGTGCGCGTGCGTGCCCGCGGCGCGGCCGACGTCGGCCAGGTCGACGTGATCCTCGAAGAGATCGACCCGACCGGCAATCGAGAGCCGCGCATCATCACGCGCAGCAGCGTCCGTCCCGGCAGCGGCGACAGCGGCGAGCGCGTCTCGCTGGTCGCGCCCAAGGACGACCGTCTGGGCCGTCGCTCGGAACGCCGCTTCCGCATCACGGTCCCGCCGCTCCCCGACGAGCGCATGATCGACGACAACGAGCTGAAGGTCACCGTTCACGTGACGCCCGAACGCATCCGCGTGCTCTACGTCGACGGCTACCCGCGCTGGGAGTACCGCCAGCTCAAGGACATGCTGCTGCGCGCCGACGAGCGCCTGCAGGTCCAGGTCTACCTGATGTCCGCGACGCCCGACTTCCCCCAGGAAGCGACGCGCGGCATGGATCGGTTGAAGCGCGTGCCGACCGCGCGCGAGGAGTTGCTGAACAACTACGACGTCATCATCCTCGGCGACGTGAATCCGTACTCGGTCTCCCCCGACCCGAGCCAGGGCGAGGAATTCGTGCAGAGCCTGTTCGAGTTCGTCGAACGCGGCGGCGGGCTGTGCGTGATCTCGGGCGAGTACGACATGGTCAAGTCCGTCGCCGGCACCGAGTTCGCGAAGCTCTTGCCGGTCAAGCTCGACAGCACCGGCTCGCTCTCCTTCGCGGTCGACACCAGCCGCAGTCTGCGACCGATCCTCGAGGACCCGGTCGCGCCGCACGAGATCGTGCGCCTGCACCCCGACCCCGACGTGAACCGACGCCTGTGGGAAGACCCCGGCGGACTGCGCGGCTTCTTCTGGTACCAGCCGACGCTCGGTGCGAAGCCCGGCGCGCAGGTCCTGTTGCGTCACCCCGAGTCCTCGCTGTCCGGTGGCGACGAACGCGACCCGCTGCTGGTCGTCGGCTACTACCCGTCGGGTCGCACGATGTTCCTGGCGCTGGACGAGACGCACCGCTGGCAGTTCCGATTCGAACACCGCTACCACGAACGCTTCTGGCGCAACACGATGCGCTGGCTCGCGCTCGGACGCTTGAAGGGCGGCGATCGTCGCTATCAACTCGAGCCTCTGCGCAGCGAATACACGCTCGACCAACGCGTCACGCTGGAAGCGCGCGTGCTGGACGAGGACTTCCGCCCCAGCAGCGCCGAGTCCCAAGAGGTGCGCATCGCCGACCCCGATGGCGAGGAGCGCACGGTCGTTCTCGAGTCGTCGCCCGGCCGTCCCGGCGTCTACCGCGCCAGCCTGAGTGCCGGTCGCCCCGGCACCTGGAACGCGTGGATCGAACAAGCGGGCGAGACGCTCGCCTCGTCCGAGTTCGAGGTCGTGCTGCCTTCGCGTGAGAGCGCTGACCCGTCCCCGGATCCCCAGGCCATGGTCGCCCTCGCGGCACGCACGGGCGGCAAGTCGTTCCTGCTCCAGGATCTGAACGCCCTGATGGACGAATTTCCGGGCGAGGAGGAGCGGCGCGAGCCCCTCGCATCCCGCCTGGAGGACGCCTGGGACCACTGGGGCACCCTTCTCCTGGCGCTGGGCCTGCTCTCCCTGGAGTGGATCCTGCGCAAGCGCTACGAGTTGATCTGACAACTCCCGGCCACCGGGTGCCTAGGACTCCTGTCCGTGGGCGCACCAGGCCGAGAGACATGACATGCCTGTGGGTCCCAGCGGCCTGGGGGCGAACACGACCAGGCCACCGCGCCGCCACGAACCGACCGACTCCCCGCGTGGGAGCCCGCGTCCACGAAGATGACCGACCTCCGCCGCATCGCAGCCCACCGAAGGGACTCCCAAGCCTCGCGCTGGTCCGTTCGGCTAGGACCGTCCGCGCGGTCGGCTCTGCTGGCGATCCTGGTGCTGGGGTGGTTCACGACGACCGCCGCCGCGTCCCAGGACGAGGAGCCCGGCCTCGACGGTCGCGCCTTCCACATCTACGACACCGCGCTCGCGCGCACGTTGGTCGAGGAAGCCCAGGACCACCTCGCCACCGAGCGCTGGAGCGAGGCGATCTCGACGCTGCAGACGTTGATCGAGGACCACCGCGCCGAGGTCCTGGGCGCGACGTTCCCGGGCCAAGGTCCGCGCGTCTCCGAGCGACCGGTGCACGTCGGCGCAGCGAACTGGGCCAACACGCAACTGCACGTCCTGCCGCCGCAAGCGCGCTCGCTCTACAGCCAGCGCTACGACAAGCCCGCGGCCGCCGCTCTGCAACGTGCGCTCGCCGACCTCGACCTCGGCGCGCTCGTCGAGGTGGCCCGCCGTTGGCCTCTGTGCCAGGCGGCCGGACAGGCCTGGTTCGCGCTGGGCGACCTGGAGCTCGAGCGAGGTTCCGTGGACATGGCGCGCAACGCCTGGGCGCGCGCGCTCGCCCACGGATTGGACCTGCCGAGCCTTCCCCACACCGACAACGCGTGGTCGACCCTGCTCGCCGGACTGACCGAAGCGGCCAAGGTGGACGAGAGCCTGGCGCCGTTGCTGGCCGGCGCCCGCGCGCGCGACGCTCAGCTCCAGAATCGTCAACGCATGGACGAGCGCCGCGGCAACGTCACACCGTTCCGCACAGCGCTGGCTGGAACGCTGGACGTGGGCAAGCCGGTCCGCCCCGAACAGGACGCCTGGCCGACTCCGGTCGCGCTCCCGTCCAACCCGCTCAAGGACCTGCGCAGTCGCTCGGAACAGAACCCCTACCGCCTCTTCGCGGCGCGGGAAGGCCAGCGCTTGTTCGTGACGACGACCCGCGAGGTCTTCGCGGTCGGCGCGTGGACGGGCGAGGTCTTGTGGAACTCCAGCCCGAACATCTTCGAGCCGCACCTCTCGACCTGGGACCACTTCATCCGTGCACGCGGGCCGCGCGACCAGCTGGCGCGCATGATCGACGACGAACAGGGTCTGTTCGCACCCGCCGTCGCGAACGGCATCGTCGTTGCGGCGTTGCAGTTGCCGGTCGAGGTCGACTCCGAACAGGACTATCGCGAGCTCGAGATCATGCGCGTGAAACCGGAGCGCCGGTTGTTCGCGTTCGACGCAGCCACAGGTCGAAAGCTCTGGGGTCACCTGCCGCCGAAGGGCTGGTCGGGGGACGGTGGAACGTTCTCCGAACGCACGTCCGTCGTCGGTCCGCCGACGATCGTGGGCGACCGCGTTCTCGTCCCGATGGCGCGCCTCGCCGGTCGCATCGAGTTCCACGTCGGCTGCTTCGACCTGGAGTCGGGCGCCGAGCTCTGGCACACGCCGGTCATCAGCGGTCAGCGCGAGATGAACATGTTCGGACGACCGTTGAAGGAGTTCTCCGCTCCGCCGATCGTCGTCCACGGGGACCGCGCCGTCGTCCTGACCCAGTTGGGCACGCTCATCTGCCTGGACCTGCTGACGGGCACGCCCGAGTGGGAGACCGTCTATGAGCAGATCACGATGCGACCGGGCTACCACTACCGCGCCAGCGAGCTGGACACGGTCTGGCACAACGCGCCGCCCGCGATCGAGGACGGTGCCATCGTCGCCGCCCCCGAGGACTCCGAACACCTGATCGGGCTGGACCTGGACACGGGCGCGATGATCTGGTCGCTGCACCACGCCGAACTGTCCAAGCGTCTCGGCAACCTGGAAGTGGACGCGATCCGGCGCCTGGTCGGCGTGATCGGGAACCGCGTCTACCTGGAGGGTACGCGCATGGTGTGCTTCCAGGCGACCGGCAGCTTGCGCCGCGCGGCGCCGTCGAACGTGGCCTGGTTCCATCCGGACCGGTCCTCGCGCATGTCGGCCCAGGTCGGTGGTTGGCCGGTCCTGACGCGCGATCGCGTCTACGTGCCCGCAGGCAATCGCATCACGATCCTGGAGACGCGCAGTGGACGACAGATCGAGGAGGCCTTCGACCTGCCCTCGGACGCGAACGGCAACTTGCTGGTCGGTGAGGACGCGCTCTTCACGCTCAGCGCGCACCGGATCATGGGCTGGTTCGAATGGAAGACCATGGTCAGTCGTGCGCGCGAGGCGGTCCGCGAGGACCCCGACACGCCCGGTCCCGTGCGCGATCTCGCGTTGGTGCTGATGCAGGCCGGCGTGTCGACCCGCATGCGCGCCGACACCCCGTCGGGCCAGGCCGAAGCGAAGCGCTACCTGCGCCAGGCACGCGAACTGCTCCAGGAGAACCTCGAGCGCCCCGGCTTCGAGATCCTGGCGGCTCCCTTGTATCGCGTTCTGCGGGAACAGGCGACCGCCGCGCGTCTGGCGGTCGACCCGCGGGCTGCGGAGAATGCGCTGAAGGAAGCGCTCGAACTGGCCCCGTTGGCCCTGGACCGCGCCGAGACCATGTTGGTGCTCCAGGAGATCCAGCGCACGACGGACGCGGGCGCGCGCATGGCGACGCTGGACCGCTTGCTCGAGGAGTTCTCGGGCATCCGCTTCTGGTGCTCGATCGAGGGTCGTCCGGGCGCGGGTCTGTGGCAGGGGCGCTTGGTTCCCGAAGAGACCCTGCTCGATCCTTTGGCCAGCGGCGAGCGCAAGTTCATCGCGATGCCGCTGTTCGTGCGCGTCGAACGCTCCGAAGCACACCGCGCCATGCAGACCCCGCGCGGCACGGCCACCGAGTTCCGGGACCTGTTCGCCATCCTCGAGTCCTTCCCGGACGAGCCGCTGTTCGCGGGCACCGTCGGGGAATGGGCCACCGATCGGATCGGCGAGATGCTGCACACCGGCCGCGACGAAGGCTTCGAGGTCTACGAGACGCAAGCGCTCGAGGCCCTCGAACTGGCCCGTCGCAGCGGGGACGAACCGGGCTTGCGCCGCATCGCGCAACGCTGGCCGCACACGCGCGCAGCGGGCCGCGCCAACGACGCGCGCCTCGAGCTCGCGATGACCCAAGGTGATGCGGCTCTGGTCGTTTCGATCGTGCTGGGCGAACTGTCCAACTCCTGGAGCCCGGTCGACGCGAGCGAGCGGGCGCTGCAGAGCCTGACGCGTCTCGCCGATGCGCTGGGAGCGTCGGGCAACCCCGAGCTGCGCGCAGGCTTGAGCCGGCGATTGGCCGATTTGCATCCGACCGCACGCGTGGCGCTGCTGGACGATCCGCCGAAGTTACTGCGGGACTGGGCCACGCAGTGGGCGCTGGACCCGTCCCCGCCCCCGCCGCCGGTCTCGTTCCAGGCGCAAGCGCCCGAGATGGACCGCTCCTTCGGCGAGGCGTTCCAAGGAGCCCTGCGCGTGCCGCCGGGCAACGCGCGCGAACCGTGGATGCAGGTCGTGGAGGGTACGGATTCGTTGCGAGGTTTCCGCATGGACGACCCGCTCGCCGACAACCCTTGGTTCAAACCGCTCGAGCGATCGAACATCCGCCGTCGAGATCGGCCGCGCCTCGCCATGACGCGAGGTCGCGTGCACCAGGCACGGGGCTCCAGCGTCAAGACCCTGCGCGCCGTCGACGGTGCGCTCCTGTGGAGCTGGGACCCCGATCTGCCGGGCTCCGACGCCGCCGTGTTCGCCGACCAAGGCGTGGTCGTCACGGTCGTGCGCCAGGACGACACCGGACCGTTCCTGTTGACCGCGCTGGACGCCGAACACGGCGTCGAACTGTGGCGCCTCGAGTTCGACGGGCTGTACTACCGGCCGGGCCCCGTTCTGGGTGACGGCTACTGCGTGGTGCTGCCCGAGCTCGACGGCAAGGGGCAGGTCTTCGATCTGTTCACCGGTGCGAAGCTGTCGTCGTTCCCCGTCGACCAGATGACCTTGCGCAGCGCGCTGGGTTCGTGGATCGAGGGAGGGCGCTTCATCCTCCCCTACTTCAAACGCATCGGGAAACCGGCGCTCAACCACGTCCTCGCGTACGACCTGATGGACGGCAAACAGGCCTGGCGCCTGCCGCTGTCCTCCGGTCCGAACAGCGCCGACCTGTTGCATGTGCTGCGTTACGAGGACCGCACGTGGCTCGCCATGGTGCGGCCGGATCAAAGTGGCGACGACGACCTGGAGCTCCGCGCCCTCGACGTCGATCGCGGGCGCCTCGCCTTGACGCCGCTGGCCAACCTGCCGGGGATCGGCAAGCTGGTCGGGCTGCGCGCTTCGTCGAACGTCGTGCTGGACCAGCCCTGGGTCTTCTGCACCGCGCGCGATCGCATGCAGATCATCGCCGTCCACCTGGATCGTGGACGCGCCTGGACCTCGTCGCTCGAGGTCACCGACTGGATCAGCAACGCCTCCGAGATGGCGCGACCCGTCGTCGGCGAGGATCACGTCGCCTGGCTCATCCCCCAACGGATGCCCCAGGGAGGCGACCGGGACCTCGAACTGAGGTACCTGGATCTGGCCAAAGGTCGCATCCAGTACCGCCAAGTGATCGAATCGGGAACCTACAAGCAGGGGGACCTCGTCCCACTGGGGAACTACCTCCTGGTCTGCGGCCAGGACCGCGCGGAGCTGTGGAAATGAGAACGACCCTGATGCATGGATTCACCCTCACGGCGACGGCCGGCCTGGCCCTCGCCATCGTGCCCGGCCTGCTGCCCGGCCTCCTGCCCGGCGCGACGGAACCGACCGCGGCAGCCCTGCGCGAGCCCGAGCCGATCCTGAACCTGGTCGAGGGCTTCGACGACGAGCCCGACGGGCCGCTGGTCGAGATCACGCGCGAGCAGGAACAAGCCGTCAACCGCGGCCTCGTCTGGCTCGCGAACCACCAGCTGAAGAACGGCGCGTGGAAAGCGGACGTCGGCTTCAAGCTGAACAGCAACTACCGCGTCACCAAACCCGAGCAGCCGCACGTCGGCGTCACCGCGTTGGCGGGCATGGCGTTCCTGGCCGGTGGACACGTGCCCGGCCGCGGCGAGTATGGCGACCACGTCGACCGCTGCCTCGACTTCGTGCTGTCGTGCGTCCAGGAGGACGGCTACGTCACCTACGCCGGCACGCGCATGTACAGCCACGCGTTCGCGACGTTGTTCCTGGCCGAGATCTACGGCATGACGCACCGGGAGGACGTGCGCTCCAAACTGCAGCGCGCCGTCGACTTCATCGTGCGTTGCCAGAACGACGAAGGCGGCTGGCGCTACGCGCCGCTGGCCAGCGAGTCGGACATGTCGATCGTCGTATGCCAAGTTCTGGCGCTGCGCGCCGCGCGCAACATCGGCATCCGCGTGCCCAAATCCGTGATCGACGCGGCGCTCGCCTACGTGGTGGACTCCGCCGTGTCGCGCAACGAGAGCGCCCCGTCCAACTTCGGGTACCGCTCGGACCTCGGCACGTTCCGCTACCAGAAGGACGACCATTCGCGTTCCAGCTTTCCGCTGACCGCCGCGGGCGTCACCGCGTTGCACGGGCTGGGCATCTATTCGAACGAGATGATCGCCAAGGGCGTCGAGTTCCTGGAGGCCGAGGTCGACCTGCAGAACCGCCGCAACGGCCCGAACGGTCACTACTTCTTCTGGTACGGCCACTACTACGGCGTGCAAGCCATGTACACGGTCGGTGGCGACCACTGGCAACGCTACTTCACCAAGCTGCGCGCATACCTGCTGCGCCAGCAGGAGGTCGACGGCCGTTGGCGCAACGAGATCGGTCCGGGCGATGCGCTCGGAACGGCGATGGCCTGCTTGATCCTCGAGATCCCGTACAGCTTGCTGCCGATCTTCCAGCGCTAGACCGGCGCCGCCTTCGCCCCCCCACTCCACACACCTCGAACGACGACTCACGTGAGCCTCGCCACACCCCGCCTCGACGACCTGCTGCGCCGCTTCAAGACCCGCCTCGTGCGGCTCGTCTGGTGGCATGGCTTGGGGACCATTCTCATGGCGGCGGCCGCTTGGCTCCTGCTCTCCTACTTGGGTGATCGCTGGATGCACTTGCCGGCCGGCGTGCGCATCGTGAACACGACGATCCTGGTGATCCTGCCGCTCTGGTTGTTCCGGCGCGAACTGTGGGCGCGTCTGCAACGCGTGCCCGACCGCGCGGGACTCGCCATTCTGCTGGAGCGCGAGACCGAACACTCCGAGGACCTCCTGGTCAGCGCCGTGCAGCTCGCGCCCAAGGCCGAGGGATCCCAGGCACGTCCGCTGATCGAACATCTGGTCCAGCGCGCCGAGGCCCTCAGCCAGTCGCTGAACCTGGAAACGGCACTCGATGCACGCCTGCCCAGACGTCGCGCATTCGCCGGACTCGGCGCGGTGCTCGTCTGTGGTTTGGTGCTCGCCCAGAACCCGATCCTCTCGGGGATCTTCCTGCAGCGTATGACGGGCGCGAACATCCCGTGGCCCCAGCGCACACACCTGCACGTGGACATCCCGCTCAGCGAAGCCGGCGGCACTGTGACCACGACCGAGGACGGCATGCACGTGCGCGTGGCGCGCGGCACCGACCTGACCGTGCTCGTGCGCATCGAGGGCGTTGTGCCCGAACGCATCGAGGTCACGTTCGAGGGCGGCAGCGTCTCGCGCATCGCCACGGGCGGCACCAGTCCGGTTCGGACGCAGCTGCGCAACCTGCAGGACTCGACCACGTTCCGCGTCACCGGCGGTGACGACCAGGACGGCGATCCGCTTGTCGCGATCGAAGTCCTGCAACCGCCCGACGTCGGGGGACTCGCGTTCTCGGTCGACCCGCCGGCCTATGCCGAACTCGAGAGCGAGCTCGTGATGGACACCAGTGTCGAGGTGCTCGAAGGCTCGATCGTCACCGTACACGTACGTCCCGACCCCGAGGATGCGACCGGCCAGCTGCGACTGCTCAGCGAGGACCGCGTCCTCGTTCTCGAGCCGGATCCCTATCCGTTGAACGACAGCTCGACCGTGGGCCTGTCGTGCACGTTCGTCGCGACGACCGAGACCGTCTTCCAGCTGGAGCTCACCGATTCGACCGGCTTGTCGAACCCCGACCCCGGCGTGTACAGCGTCCGGGTGCGTTCCGACAAGCGCCCCGAGCTGACCTTGATCTCGCCCGGCCGTTCCGAGGTCCCGATCGTGGCCGGCGGAGCGATCCCGCTGCGCGTGCGCGTCCAGGACGACCTGGGTCTCGCGGCGCTGGCCTGGGACGTGCGCGACGTCGACGATCCCGAACACATGCTGTCGGGCTCCGACCTGATGTGGTCTCCCCTCGACGACGCCGAGATGGGCTTCGTCGGTCGCGCCGAAGCGGGCCTCGCGCACGTACGCCTCGAGGTCGACGACCTCGACACGGCGGGCGCCCCCACTCCCGGCTGGACTGGCGTGCTCCAGGTCGTCGCCGACGACACGCGCGAGCCCGATGCCGGTCAATCGCACAGCACGCCCGTGCGCCTGCGACTGGTCGAGGGCGACGAGTTCCTGCGCCGATTGAAGGACGGCTTGGCGCGCGCCGGTGAAGATGCGGGCGGGCTGGCCACGGCCAACGAGGCCACGCGCGTCGCCACGCGCGAGGTGCTGATGCAGCTCGCCAGCGACGACCCCGAGGGCGCCGAACGCGAGATCGCCAGCCTCATCCACGAAGCCAAACGCGTCGAGGGCGACGCACGTGCGTTGGGCCGCGACCTGGCCGACCTGACCGAAGGCCTGATCTACAGCCGCCTCGATCCGCGCGGCGGCGCGTTGCTGGAAGCGACGGACGCGGCGATGGCCAAGATCACCGACCGCAGCTTCCACCCCGAACCGTGGCAAGCCCTGTCCAGCGACTACACCGGTGGACGCTTGGGCCAGGCCGAGCTGGCGGGCGAATTGATCGCATTGGTCGGCATGGCTCTGGACGTCAGCGAGGTCCACGCGAAGGCCGCCTCCGTCGCGCTCGCCGAGGCTCGCGCCGCGTCCGAACTGACCGCGGCTCGCAGCGCCATGGAGCGCGCCGAAGCCTCCCAGACCCTCGCACAGGCCCAACTGGACGCTCTGTTGTCTCGTTTGGGTGAATGGGACAACTTCCAGTCGGTCCTTACGTTGACCCGCGACATCCTGAACCGACAGAAGAACCTGATCCAACGCACCCGCCAATTGGCGGAGGACGAGTGATATGAGCAAGGCTTCCACGACAACACGCCCCGTTCGTCACGCGCTGACCGTACTGGTCGCGCTGGTTCTGATCGCGGCCGGTTGGGTGTCCAGCGCTGGCGCCAACGTGGCGGTCCAGGACGACGACGGACTGACGCGCGATCAGGCAGCCTTGGCCGAGGAACAGGCGCTCATCGGTCGCCAACTGCGCCGGTTGCGCGACACCATGGGTCACCTGGCGCAACGCTTCGAGGACGAGGGGCGCGTGCACGCCGCCGGCCTCCTGCGCGATGCGTTGAAGGAACTCGACGAGCGCCCGGAAGCGACCTCGTCCCTGACGCTCGAAGAGCTGATGGACACCTCGCGCAACGGCATCCGCGAAGGCCGCACGCTGACCGCGCTCGAGACCCAGGAAGCGACGCTGATTCGACTGAACACGTTGCTCAGTATCCTGATGGATCGCCGCAACTTGGAGACGCTCGAGGAGAACATCCA
>TARA_R110002073_G_scaffold301190_1_pt1 | contig 28897 bp, 30 predicted proteins | sample TARA_R110002073 | Tara Oceans TARA_R110002073 (sample SAMEA4397174) | marine metagenome | biome: Polar Biome; feature: [DCM] deep chlorophyll maximum layer (ENVO:01000326); material: water (ENVO:00002006), including particulate matter (ENVO:01000060) such as... | depth 40 m | reverse complement strand
CGGGACTGAGTGGGTTGGCTTGCCAATCGCTCGTCGGCGACGGCATCACGGTCGACACCCTCCGCTCTCGCGAGTGATGGCATGATTGAGCGTTTCAGCCAAGCGATATCCGAGTGCCGCAGGGACCCGATAATCGCACAGCGAACGTCATCCGAACCCCAGAAACTTGCGTTTCCGCCGTCTGGATTGTTTTGATAGCTGGTTCGGTCTTCGATACCTGATGCGTGAAAAGCTGAGCGGCGAATTAAGCATGGTATGCAACGTCCGCAGTGCATATTGATTCGCCTAGATTTCCCGCAGCTCATCGAGTCACTTACTGTGGATCGAAGTAGGTCGGGTGAAAGGCATTCAACAAACATCTCCCCTTTCGTTTTGTATTGGTATTCATTTTTCAGTTCCACGTTCAGTCCGACCGTCCGCAGCAGATTTCCAAGCTGGGTGATAAAGGCCGGATGCGTTGTCCGAGTGCTCGCCGATCCAATGCGTGCATGAGTCAATGGCGGGTTGAGCGAAATTAGGCCGTTTTCGCTGCCATGAATCGAAACACACTTGCCGTCGTGATAGTCAGCCGTTGAAGTTGCAACAACGACTGCCAATGCGAAGAATCCCATCGAGCGAGCACGCTCGGTCCCATCAGCAACGTATGGGATGTCAACACCATGAGTCCAAGGAAAGTGATTCGCTGCTGAGGCAATCTCGGCGAAATTCCGCTGAACCGCCTTTTCAGAGGATGTTTGGCTCACTGCTAGCCATCTAGCGTGCCGGGCTGCGAGATCCAATGCCCCTACGAGGCTGTCTGCTCCGCCGGAGAGAAGTGAAACCGTGTCCCCCTCAGGGTAGTTGCGTTTGTCGTCTTCGCGCCCCAGTAGCTCATAAGTTGGCTTGAAACTCACGGTCCAGATATCACCACTGAGGAACCGCAACATATTTTCAACGTGAGTAGCCTGACTATTCCATAAGGACACGTTCTCGACCGGAATGACGAGCTCAATTTGCCGGTTCCATTTGTTCTGAGATTCGCTGCGCAAAACGCCTCGGTCAGCTGCGATAACCCCCATCGAAAGACGCAGAAAATCCTTCGCGGGTGCAGGCACATCTAGACGCTCGACACGAATTCGGTGTGCGATGTTCTGACCGCACGATGCCCAGTCGTCGTGAGGAGGTTGACCGAACAAGCGTACGGGCAATACACCAACCCGTGCTTCGGCTCCATCGTCAGTATCGAAACAATCAATTTTCATCGATAACGCCCTCGAAGATCATGTACGCTTCGGCGATAATCGACCGACTGAGACGCAGAACTTCGTCGTCCGAAACTCGCCCAAGGGTTGCCCGGTCGTCGCGTCCCCTTTTCTGGTTTGCCTGCCGGAACGTTTCGCAAAAGTAATCTTTTATGACTCGAATTCTGTTTTGATAGTCCGCTAAGGTTCCTTTGCTTTGCATGTGCTTGGAAACATCCGTCATGAATAACTCAAACGCATCGATCGCCAGGAATCTCTCGAGGACTATCTCTTTTTGGTTTGGTGCGAGATCGAACAAATCGACGGTATCGTCACGTTCCAGCAAGTACTGCAACGCCTCAGCGGCAGCGTCCTGGCCGGTCTGGCTGTCGTTCGTTCCGTCCGATGGGCTTGCAGCTTCGGCAATAGCGGCGAGTAACTCATCGGCATTACTCAGGTCATCGACGGCATTGCGGATTCTTTGGCGTACATCTTCAAAAGCGGGATTGCCTCCGATAATTCCCGCAAGCGAAGCCCCTCGTGAGGCGGACCCCGCTGAACGTCTCGTTGCGGTCTGAACTCCCCCGCGACCAGTTCGAACATAATTGGCGACGCCACGTCTCATTGCCTGTCGGTCGCCGGTGGCTGCGAAATTACCTAGCGACCGTCGTGCCGAAGCTAGATGTCCTCTGGGGGCAACCGGGACCGTAGATGCCGGAAGGTCAAAGTCACCCCCGTCGGAATCCGCCTCATCGACATCTGGCGAAGTCTCGTCTGTCGATTCATCCGGATCGCCATCAATGTCGTCGACCCAATCCGGGATTAGTGGCGAGCCTCCCCCTATTCCTCCAAGTGATGCTGAAGTTCCCATGTCCTATGACTGCCTGAATGCTCGCACTGCGGGATGGTTTGATGGTAGCTTTCCGCTTAGTTCCTTTTGAAGCTGTTGAGCATATGGCTTATCGCGAACGGCTACCGCATGAGCTGGCTCCCACCGATCGGCTCTCATTTTACTGAGGCTTGAAACCAGCAATGTCTGTTGGCCAGTGTGGATATCGGAAAATACGGTGCAGCAGTTTAACCAGTCCTTGAGGTCTGGTTGGTTGCAGCTAGCCATTTTGTCAATCAAGGCACTCATTATGGTCGCCGCCTCTTCAGCCGGAACCTGTTCAATTTGTTCTTTCAGTTGTCCCGCTAAGCCCGGTCGTGCGATCAAGGCCTCTAGCAGTTCGGAACTTTCTGGGCCGAGTTTGACTGTTTGGCTGAAGACCTGGTCAGCTCCACGGCTAACGTGTATCGCCGCACGCAAATCGACATCAGCCAACGCCGGCGACATCTTTACCCACTCCTTCGCGAACGTGCTGCCCCAGAGCTCACTAACAGTCGGTTCGCCTGGCAGCGTAACACTTTTCAAATCCACATCGTCTTGTGAGGCGTCATCAATTGAGACTCCTTCCGTCTGGTCTAAATGCTCTCGTTCCAATTGCTGAAGTAAACGTGATTTTCCATCGACTGAACTGAGCACATCGATCTCAAGCTCTCTTACCATTGCAGCCTCTCCGCATCGTTGCAACAGCAACACTTTCGCCAACACTGATTCACTGGTCTCATGCGGAATTCGCAATTTCTTGGCAAGCGACCTGCGGACAGTCAAGCTGTTCATAAACCTTTTGATGAGCCGAGGATTGCCGCCGATTTGACGCGACTCCACGAGCCGCGGTGCTAACCGTTCTACCATGGCGATCCGGTCCTCAAAGTCTGCTTCAATTTCGTCTTGATCAACGGTCGCCATGATTGCGGTCCTCGTAATCCGGCTACCTTTCCAAGTCTGTCCGAGTTCCTGGCATAGACTCTCTCGGATTTCGCTCAGACGTTCCGGCCCAATTCTTGCCTGTTGACCAATGACCAACATGGTCATGTAAACGACGACGTCGGCTTCACTCAGACTTGGAAGCCGGAAAGGAAGTTGAATCAATTTGTCGTAGTAGCTCTGGAGGTGCTGCTCGTCGAGTGTCTGACCGGCTACCTCAAAATGCTTCCGAACCGCTAGCCTCAGCATTTCTTCATCAGCCGCGATTACGAAAACAGTCTTGGGCACGAAGAAATACAAACGCATTGCCTCCAAAGCTTCGATCGTTGTTTCGGGGAGACAACGATCCAGGTCGTCCACCAACACGATCAGCCTTCGCTTCATTGCCTCCAGGGTCTCACCAAATTCGCGACAGATACTCTCTATGTTTTCGTAAGGGCTTTGGGTCCTACCTGCTTCGTTCTCGAATAGGTTAGCGATTTCTTTGGACGCATCCTTTCCGATTTTGGTAGCGTCCCCCATATCTTTCTCGGTGATTTCACCGTCAGTCATGTCGGCATAGGAGCTGATACCTCGTCCGACATGACCGCCAATAGGCAGACCGGTCGCGAGCGTTAGCGCACCGCCCAGGCCGTAACCGGCGATCCTCATCCAATTTGCTCGCTTTACAATCGATCTGGCTTTGGACTTTATTGTATCGTCGATGCCCTCATTCTCGATGATCGCGTTGGCGATGCACTCAGCGAACGCAGCACGAACGTTGTCTTGTTTCTGGTGACGCCAGGGTTCGAAGCGAACAACGATCGGCTTTGGATCTAGTTTCTTTAACTCGACGCTGAGTAATTCCAGTGTCGACGACTTCCCTACTCCCCAGGCACCCGACACTCCAATTGATAAAGGAGCGTCACCATTCGACTGGACTGAGTCTGCAATTACCGAAGCGATTACGCCAAAGTTGAGGAAGTCTTCAGCTGAAGCATTGTCAGACCACATTGTCGTTTCCGTTGTTGGAGTTAGTACTTTTCTCGTTCACACATTTCCACAAGTTCTCATCATCGATCTCGCTCAACTCCGCTTCGATTTGCTCAACTGTCGGTAGGGAAGACCGTAAGTTGTCTGGCAGAAATTCGGTGACCTGGTACTCGCTGACGCCAATTGGTTTGGCTAAATCACGAAGCGAGTATTCGACTTTGACGTCGCTTTTGCTTTTGCAGATCAGGATTCCGAGCGTGGGGCCGTCGGCTTCGGTGCGGACCTGGGTGTCGACGGCTGAAATGTAGAAGTTCAGCTTGCCGGCATACTCAGGTTTGAACTTGTCGACCTTCAACTCGATGACGACATAGCAGTGCAGCTTCAAGTGATAGAACAGTAGGTCGATACTGTACTCGTCGCCATCGACGTTGATCTTGTATTGCCGACCGACGAAGGCAAAGCCCGCACCGAGTTCGAGCAGAAACTTGGTCAGGTGGTCGATCAGACCGTCTTCGAGCTCCCGTTCGTTGTGTCGCTCTGTCAGCGCCAGGAAATCGAAGTTGTACGGATCACGGAGCACCTGCCGGGCGAGGTCGCTCTCAGGTTTGGGTAGCGTAGCTTCGAAGTTGTCGATCGCCTTGCCTTCTCGCAAGTGCAGGCCGGATTCGATCTGGTGCGTCAGGACGGCTCGCGACCAATTGTTCTCGATTGTTTTTTGGACGTAGAACAGGGCGTCGGCGGGCTCGCTGAGCTTTTCAAGGATCAATCCGTTGTGGCCCCACGGTATTTGCGCCACAAGCTGTGGCGCATTTGAAATTAATTTGGCCACAGGTTGTGGCGCAGTTTGGGCAACAGACTGTTGCCCGATTTCCACCGCACCTGACCAAAACAGGTACCACCGCCGCATTCGCTGAAGGTTCCGGACCGAGAACCCCTTCGTGTCGGGAAATTCGGTGAGCAGATCTTGACTCATCTGTTTCAAAAAGCCGCTTCCCCAACCGGCGTTCTCTTGCCGCTCGACGATCTGATCGCCAATGAACCAGTAGAGTTCCAGCATTGCGACGTTCACCGCAACGGCGGCTTTGACCTGGGACGTCTGAACACGACTTTTGATTGAAACAATCCAATCGCGGTATTCGTCGTTTGATGTCATGTCGCTCATTTGGCATTCCCTTTTACCGGCATCTGTACCTCGCCCAGATACCCTGCGATGGCATTGTTCAGTTCAGCCTCCGCTCTCGCACTTTTGCACGATCGACGATCATTTTGCAAGCATCTTAACGAACTCCAATCATCCCGTTGAGACGGCAATTGAGAAGTAACTGCCAAAATCTCGACTCGTCCAGCAAGCAGCTGCTGCCGAAGCTAGGCAATCGAGTTCTTTCGAGACGGGTGGTCGTCGCAGCCTTGGATCCTTCTAGATGTGGGCCAAAGCAATCCATTTTTCTTCAAACGCTTGAGCGTGGCTCCTTCAATCTGCACCGCGTCGTAACAGTGGTCCGCGACACTGTGTGCTCCTTGGTAACGGGTGCCATTCGATTTTCTACTTGAATAGTAGCACCGCGATTGCCTGTGGATAGACCTGCGATGACGCGTTGCATTTGCGTTTTTTTCGTGTCACGGTTTAATGCCTAAGCAGTGCTTAGGGGACAAACCTATCTCTAAATTTGCCGAATTTTAACCGAGCAGACGGTCCCGTATCGGTCGTACCAAATTTGGTACTGGGTGTCACAATGACGCCGATTGAACCTGAGCGTTGAGAGCAATCGCGTCACTCGAATGCAATCGATCATTGGAATTGGCTTCACAGCGTCGAACATCGCGTTTCCTGCGAGATGTCGCTTTCGAACGGGGGCGGCGTTTCCGTTCACGTGGCTTCTTCGCGAGTTATGCTTCGTCGTTCATGGACACAACTTCAAATTCTGCCGTCAAAGTCTTTGCGGGCATGAACTCCGCCTCATGACCAGGTGGGATGCCCCCATTTTCTGTACCAGGCGATATGAAAGATTGGATTCGGATCAGCACCATTCTGGATCAAACGTCTGGCCAAATCTGGCCGACTGTGCCGGAAGGCGACCTCCAACGCGGATCGCCCGTCGAGGTCGCGAGCGCTCGACGCTGCACCCCGGCTGACCGCATCGTCGAAATCAGAAAGGCAGTTCGATTTGATGGCCTGTAGTAGTTGAAAATTTGGCAACACACGGCAGTGTTTGCCACGCATTCCGGATCTGCGCAAGCGAATTTTTGTTGCTGCGATAGTGCAGTCCACAGAAATTTAAGGTACATCAAGTGCCAAGTTTCGGTCTACTTGCTTCCTGTCTCTTGCGATGCGAGGTGTTTCTCAATGAGGTCCCTGACCAAACTGGCGATGGGAAGATCATTCGTCACCGAGTGAAGCCGCAGGCGACGATGCAGTTCTGCGTCAATATCGACAGTCAGGCGTTTAGGCTTCTCAGAGTTCGATGGCCCAGGTGGATGTTCCTGAGCGACCCATTGGTCGGCTTGCGACTTCCGATTGGGCCGGGCGTGAATGGTGATTTGTTTGCTCAAAATTGTCTCCTTAATTCGTTGACCAGTTTTTCGATTTCTTTGCGTGCCTTGTTTCGTCCCAGGTCTAGAACCGTTGATCCGATCGCGGCTGACTCCGCAAACGCGACGCGCTGCCCGACATCCGTATTGAGAACCGGTGTTTCCAATTCGATCAAGGCTTTGCGAACGTCTCTTCCGATTGCCGTGCTGGCAATCTTGCGATTGATCGTCAGAACGCATTTTAGATTTGGCTTGTAGACCTGTGCATCCCGGACCAAGTCAATCGTTTCCGCTGCCGCCCAAACATCCATTGGTGATGGCTGGATCGGAATCACGACGATATCGGCAGCCAAAATGATTGACCGAGCAACGCCGGCAACGCGGGGTGGACCATCGATCACAACATCGTCGTAGTCACCCACCATCAATTCTATTTCTTGGTGGAGAGTTGCTTTTGGCATCCCAACAACGGTGAACGCTGGCTGATCTCGGCAATTGGACCAAGCCAACGCGCTACCTTGCGGATCAGCATCGATCAACAGCACTCGACGTTTTCGTCTCGCCAATTCGGCTGCAGTGTGGATCGAGAGTGTCGTTTTACCGACTCCGCCCTTTTGGTTCAGAAAAGCATAAATCATGTTCGCCGTGTTTCTGTGCCATCGTAGGCACGTGATTAAACAAACACGGTATCACGACACGACGCGATGCGCAAGCCAAAGTTTGGGAGGTAGTGCATCAATGATGCACACACCTGTTTGTCAGGTCCAACAGGTAATGGTACCGAGAAGAAACAGGACAAAGCCACCCAGGATTTGACCGCCTTCCGCGATAGAACTGCCGAGCGTTTGCCCCGCAGCACGGCCAGCCAAGCTCATCCCGAATCCGATCACCGCGAACACGGTCATCGCGGCAAAGAGTTCCGCCTCACCCATCGTCATCGTCGCGCCCACCACTGCAGAGTCGATACCACTGGCCACCGCCAAGACGAGGACCGTTATCCATTCAGAGTGCTGTCGAACCGAAGCGGTTTCTCGAAACTCCAATCCGCCTCGAATGTTTCGGAGGCCAATGCCCATCAGAATCATCGCTGCCATTGCTTGGCAGGCCTCCGGTGGGCCAACTCGTGCAAACGCGGCGATTGCCCAGCCGATTGGCAGCATCAAGGCTGAGCAAAGTCCAAAAATGGCAGCGGTTGCGACTGCGGATAGCGGTTCGTTTTGATGCCGGCTGAGCCGTTGGCTGAATGACACTGCAAAGATGTCGACAGAAACAACCATCGCCAGCACGATTGGAGAAGGGAGAAACAAGTCGGTCACGGCATCGAACTCCGTCGCGGTTTCAGAAATGCCGGCCGGCACTGGGGAGCTTTTTGGGGGCTTCTCTTCGCCTGTTTGCCAAGAATTCTTGGAGATCTCTTTCGAGAACGCGTTTGCAACTACCGAACTCATGGCAGACCAACTCGCCACTGGCAATCAACGAATAGACTTTGCTGAGGCTAATTTGCAGTAGCTCTGCAACCTCTTTCGCTTTGTAAAACACTCAGGCGCTCCTTGGGTTCAAATATTCGTCAATGTCCACGCCGTCCAGCGGCGTTTGGGCAAGATCGTCGGGCTGGCCAGAGGTCACCGCAGCCGCTGCCGTAAGAACTGTTGTCAATTGGTCTGCATCCGCTGCCTGAATCTCAGTCAACGGAATGGATCGCATGACATTGAGTTGACCCTGTGTCGCAATCGCATCGTTTGGGTTGGTGACTTGGATGATGAGCCGGATGATTTGGGCCTTTTCCAAATGGTTGCAATCGGTGCGTTCAGCTGCCGTTCGTGACCCCAAGATAAATTGTGCACGGTCGTCTTTTGCTTGATCGAATCGAAACACGATGGGCAGACCTCCCCAATACCTCGGGACGATGACCTCGCGAGGGTACATGCCGCTTCGAAAAGCAATCGCAGTTGGCGTGAACCAGACAGTCATCCGCCGCGCAAACAACCGGCGGGCGAGGAAGTTTCGAATTACAAGATCTATGACTGGATAGAGGATCGCAAGCACGAAAACGATGGCAAGGGTGCCCATCAACCAAGGGAACCACTTCCCGGAGAATTCAGGAATCCGGTACCAAAACCGAATTGAGAGCCAGCATCCAGCAAGGTTCACCGCCCACCGAATGGATCGTTTCGCCCACTCGCAACTTCGCCACGTGACGATTCGAGCTGAGACCTTCGCGTGTTTTTTGTCTTGGTTCAACCAGAGCGGGGGCCAGTTTGGCAACCCCGGCGAACAAACCCGCACGAATTCGTCACTCATGACTGAACCTTCCCGCAAAGAACTCGTGTTGATCGTAGAACGCTCGTTGCAAAATGGCTGGTCGGAAACCGGGCCGCAGGACAAGTTGGCGCAGAAGTTGGTCGTCACGTGAAAAGTACCGGCCAATCTCCTGGCCATTCATCAAGGGATGCACGCTCTGCGACCAGGACTCACCTGTCGCTGCCTGCTGCGCGGCTTGATCAAAGCTCGGCGCATTAGTTGATCGGGAGATGCAAGGGGTTTGGCCCATTAACTTGGAAAAGTATTCCAAGGTTGTTTGATCAGCCATTCCAAATGCTTGGACCACTCCGCTGTTCGCCAAAAAGGTTTCCCAGCTCTTGGGATACTTGCTCTGCAATTGGCCTAGGTCTTGAATCACCGCAACGATTTTGGCTTGCAGGCCGGCAATCTGTGCGGCTGCGGTCTCCAAACATGAGAGGTGCCCAAGGACATTGAACTCGTCAAGCATCAGAACCGTGCTGTCGAGAGATTTCTCTTGGACTTCTTCGTGGGCAGCGAGCGTCAGTTGGACAAGCAGGCGATTCCAACCGCTCAGATCTCCCATCCGCATCGCGGGCAGTGCGCTGTACAAGGCGAGTGACGATCGCTTCAGGTCACGCAGATCGATTGAGTTGCCACGCAAGCAATTCTGCATGCACTCGATGCCAATCCAGTCAGTGTGTTTCCGCAGGTTCGACAGGACGGAGCTGAATTCACCACCTGTTCGGTCGTAGAACTGCCGTGCAGCATTGCGAACCAAGCCGCCTGCTGCATCGCTGCCTAGCATTTCCTTCTTTAGCCAGTAGTCGTTCATGTCGTCGGGGTCGGGAGTCGCCAGTTCCGAAATCAGTTGCCAGACGGTCACGAGATCACGAACGTTCGAATAGCGTTCGTGGCACCGAACATGCAGCACAAGGCCTGCGAGGATTGCTTTGGATGTTTCATCCCAGTGGCGATCCTTGAAATCGCCGCTAACAACAATCGAATCCGCAATCAATTTGGCATTGGGAACAAAGGTCAAGCGGTCATTCGGGTTGAGCATGGTCATTGGATTCATCGAGACGCGATACTTCAGGGTCCCTGGACCTGAAACCCCAAATGGATCCAGCACGCCCGTGTTCTGACCAAGGATCTCGCGACGGTAGCGACACGTGTAACGGGCCAAATCTCCTTTTGGATCGATGCAAAAGATCGAGGTAGTCGATGGAAGGCAAACCAAATTTGGAACAAGCACGGATCGTCCTTTTCCAGCCCGCGATCCGGCGATCAGGACCTGGTGTCGGTCGTCGCCGACTCCGATGGGAGTGCCTCCAATAACGTGCCGGGTTGCCCTTCCGTCTCGCAGTCTGGGGCCTGAGACCATCGTTCCACCGACCACTCCCAAGAACCACTTCGATGCTGCGTTTCGTTTCGGTTCGAATTGAAGCGATTCAGTCGCGAGCAGGTTTTGTGACGGTTCAAAAAATGCATTGGGCGGCGTGCCAATGAATCGTTCGTGCCGACCTCTTGGCAAATCCGCATTGAGATCGTCGTATATTTGTCTCGGATTGAGCATGATTTCAGATGACATCACAAGAAAGAAGCGTGGTCGGCATCAATCGAACGTCGGCAACTGGGGTGATAGCGACAATTCATTCGCGATGATGTAGTGTCCCGATTCAAAGCCAGCCATCTCGAGAATTTTTTCCCAACGCTCCGTGTCCTCAGTAGCGACGTAGTACAGTGCGAGGCCACCGCCGGATTCACGGTAACGCTTGAGAGCATCGACCATCACTGCTCCGCGCTGACGACGTTTGCCGACATCCGGTTCCGAATCCTGCATGTCGCTCAAGATCACCGTCAGCATTTGCGTGCGGGAAGTGATGCCAGAGAGTGATTGCAAATGATTGATGGTTGCCGTCGTTCCATCGAAAACCCGTGACTGCGAAGGGTCCGATTTGGATTGCAAAAACTCGCTGAGTGATTCGGGGCTCGGGAATTGTTTCTGCAACTCATTTGGCCGTCCTTCAAACAAGATGACTTCATCGCTTCCGCTCAGTTGGCTGATGATCAGGCGTGTGTCATTTCCCATCGTCTCTGAGAAGAAACTCTCCGACAGATCAATGAACAATTGATAGGCACGGTCATCCCAGTAATCTGAAAATGAACCACTCGTGTCGATCGCGATTGCCAAGCACGCATCCAACTCCTCCTGAACGAATGGGGCCGATTGCCGATCGGCGCGACTCTTCACGCAGCCGGCTTGCCCGAGCAACAAGGATGCTAGCAAGATAAGGGGCGTAACAAAGAAACGTTTCATCGAATTGGTCCTACATGATGTCGGAATGTTTGTAGTCACTGTGCCACCAACCGAGCATGGCGAGGCCACAGGAGTAAATCAGCGTCGCGGCCGGTGCCACGTAACCCGGCGTCTCCGTCCAGCCACTGGCGGACTGGGTCGATATTCCGACGTAAAAGATCATCGCGTCGCCCGCAACGATGATGAACGCAACAAACGAAAGCAGTCCAAAAACTACCGGTGATTCCTTCCTTCGTTGGTACACGCGTCCGAATCCTTGTAGCTCGGAGAAAATACGAATCCAAAGCCAGGTCACAACAACGAACAGCAACAGGGACATCAAGATTGCCAGGTCGAGACGATCAAAACCGTCGTAGTCTCTGGCGAGCCCTGCACCGGGGAACGGTAGCTTGTACAGACGCAACTGAAACACTGGCATGAGCAGGCGAAGTCCTTCAGCGACAACCTGTGCGTAGATCATTGCGATGATCGGCATCACCAGCAGGTTGGCTCCCCAAAAGGTCAGTCGCTCACTGATAGTTCGGTTTTGTTGGATGCCGTTTAGCGACCCCATTTCGGTCCTGGAAACGCCAGGTGGGGCCGCCGGATCAAATGCCCCAAGTTGTTCAAACACTGATTGACTCCTGCTGTTCTGAAGTCTGACGCGTGATCTCTTCCTTGAACTTCTGGAACGCGTCGAGCAGATCGTCGATCATGTCATCAACGTTCAACTCATCCGCAGCCATGATGGGCTCGAGGATCACTTCGATGCATCGGCCTGGGTAGTTCCACCGAGAACGGATAACCTTCTGGGGTAGGCTGTTTGAGGACGGGGGCTCGATGACCTTGGGTGGAATATCGTGGATTGATTCGTCGGTTCCGCGATCATTCTCGAACGCGTCTGGCTTGGCCGTGCTTTTGTCATCGAACACTGTTTCCTTCAGTGGATTCAAATTTTCGCTATCACCGTGATGCATTTCGATGATCGAGGTCGCCATTTTGATGCTGATCCGAGTTCCCGCCCTTGCGAGGTCCAAGGCTTGCTCGACAGCATCGTCGCACACGTTGGGTGATGAGAGCAGCTTGATTGCTTCCGCTACGAACTCATTGCGGATATTCGGCTCAGCGATCAGAACCTTGCCGAACCGGTTCCACGCAATGCGGCATCGATATCCCTGGGTGCGGCTGATTCCAATCTCCTCAAGCAGTTCGTTGTACGCATCCGGGTTTTCCTCTTCTCTTGCGACAGCAGCGAAGATGCCGAGTAGAGCGCCCGTAATCAACGTGGATTGCAATCCGGTGGTACGACAGACCTGTGACACGTAATTGCGGATCGTCGTGATTTTTGATTGATCGAATGAGTCGGCCGGATGAGTCCAGGAAAGCCCATCAAGTTGAGAGGCAGCCAGCAGCACCTCATTGTGAGGTGAGTTCGCGAGGATCAGGTCAATTGGGTTTTTCATGATTGTTTCTATGAAGCGACGTGAGTTTCGGAAGACGGTCGAAGTGCCTACTTGTGGCGGACGAACTGGGCAACCGCGAGATAGGTCAAGAACGATTCGATAAGCAGCCATACGCCTATGAAGATCAGAACGACGAAGGCCGGCAAAAAGATGGCGAAGAAGATCAGCAACAAAAACCAGTGCCAGCCGATGATTGGTTTTGGTTGCGGCGTCACCTGATCCGCTACCAAGTCAGGGCGGTATCTCATGGTAGGTCCACCTTGGGGAATCGAATGAATGGTTGTGAATTGATTGGAGATGCCGAGGAAATGACACCACCGTCAACGACGATTCGGATGTTTGAATGTTGTAAAGAAGCGTGTCAGTACACGGCCTGTGCTGCATGCTGACACGCTCCAGATAGCTGCGGTCATTTGGATAGGTGCGCTACCGACGCTTTTTGATCGTGCCGGATGTTCGTCGCGTGATGTCGACGTCGTACGAGTTGCCTCCCGAATTGACCAATTTCCAAATCAGCCAACCGATTCCGAATAGAATCAGAAATCCGAAAAACGCATTGCCGTTCGAAGCCTCAGCCGAAGCTGCCAATAGACTGTTCATGCACCCCTCCAGGTGGCATCAGATTTCCTGCTAAAATCGCCAGCAGGTTGAGCGGCACCGAATAACAACAAATGGACTTTCGGTACGACCAAAGCATTGGCAGCGGGAGCCAATGCGTCCAATACAACACCTATGCCGATTGGTTGTGCATCAATGCATTGCGCCAAGGATTACCAGGAAATCCGTCGTCTGCTAAATGAGATCTTCGCCGGTGAGATCCCTACCCGGCTCCAGGTGAAGGCACGGGCCATCCGTGATCGACGGACTGAACTCGATCTAAGTGGAAATAGGCTCAGTGAACTCACTGGAGTTGACCAGCCGACAATCAATCGGCTCGAAAATCGAAGGCTTCGATCTGCAACGCCAGACAAGCTTCTTGCACTCGCCAGTCACTTGCAGCTTGAACTTGCTGACATTGCAATTCTCTCCAAGATCGACTGGGAGCGGGTCCGCGACAAAACCGACTCTTTGTCGAGGGTGCGCACGCTGATGCGTCCGAGAGAATGGACTGATTTGCGAAGTTTTTTTTACCCGGCACGCTTGATCGAAGATCGCGATGATGCGACACATCATTTTACGGTTGAGGCGATCGGTGATTTTGAATCTACCTTGGTCGCATTGATTGGAATCGCCGGGCAGGGAAAATCGGTGTTGCTCAGATGGCTCTGTCTCAAAGAGGTGGAGCGTGAAAGAAGGATTCCTGTTTTCATCGAACTTCGTCGACTAGGTGACCGAACGGTTTGGGACGCGATCGTCGAAGAACTTGCTGATATTTCACCAGGTTTGGTTGCGGAAAAAGTATGCACAAGTTGTGAGATAGTCCTGCTTCTTGACGCATTTGATGAAATACTGGTCGAACGACGAGAGGATGTTGCAGCTCAGGTCGTTTCGATTCACAAGCGATATCCGAAGCTACAAATTGTGGTCACATCTCGCCCTGATTCGGGCATTGTTGGCGTGCCTGATTTCTTTCGGTACGCGATTCTCGAATTGCAACCACGTGATTTTTTGCCCGTCGTGCAAAAATACGCAACGGAAACGGAAGCCCGCGAGATAGCCCAGCGGGTAGACGATTGCTTCGCGAAGGTCGCGAATGTGCTTACGACACCCTTGCTGGTTGTTTTGTTGGTGCTCCATTTTCGCCACACCAAAGTCATTCCTGATAGCACAATCGCATTTTACCGGGATCTGCTCGACGTTCTCGTCAACCGCCACAATCAGTCCGAATGGGGGTTGAAACGCAAGAGTGTTGCCGGTCTGGATTACGCTGAACTTGCGAGCGTTTTTGAGGCATTGGCATTCTCTGTCTCGCGTGATTATGGGGACGAGCCGATTCACCGAAGCGAGTTGCAACGCTGCATGTCCCGGTCACTGACAAACTTGTTGCGATTTGACCGTGTCCAGCCCGGGATAGCCCTCAACGACGTGATTGAAATCACAAACTTAATCGCGGATGAAAATGGAATTTGCAGCTACCTGCATCGTTCGATTCGCGAGTATCACGCTGCTGCATTCATTGCGGGGATTTCTGACACAGAGTCGCAACGGTTTTACACTCATGCACTGGTCAAGTGGAAGTCTTGGTCTGGAGTGCTCGACTTTCTTGAGCACCTCGATTCAAAGCGTTTCTTAGAACTGTTCCAAGTTCCAGAGATCGAGAGGTTGGGAGAGCCAACGCAGGAAAATATCTTGGAGTCATACACGAAGGTTACGTTGTTTCCGGTAAGCGAGAGCATTGTTCGTGTCGCATTTTCCGACAGCAATACGAAAACCTTCGATCAGTTTCGTATCGGCGGAATTGTAATGGACTACGAACGGGCAATCCGCAATGTGTTCAACTCTGAGCTTGCGGAACAAATTATGGGTGACTTATCCAATTCTCAGCCAGTTGCGATCAATCTCACCAATGAACAGGACGCGAAGTCTACGGTGCACTTGAGTTTCGAGCAAAGAATCGTCTTGTGCCCGAACACCAATATTCAAAACCTGGTGGATCATGCGAATGAGCGTCTCAGTTTGGCGTCAGGTTTTCAGGTTCGCGAATCTGAATTTGATGTCTAGCGATGTCCGAAATTGTGAGCCCAAGTGTCTCGGCGGCAAGGGTGAGTATCTCTAAACGCTTCGAAACTGCCTTCGCCTCAAATTGCTCGATCGCTTCTAAAGTGCATTCCAGCAATTTGACTGCGGCAGCGTACTTTTCACTGGAGCTTTCGACGGCAGCTAAAACTTGCGGATCGAGTGAATCCCAGTCGAAGTTGTCGGGTTTACCGCTGACTTCTCGGATGGTGAAATTGGCTTCTCTTATCGCTTTTAAAGCCTCTTTCGCTTTCGAGCTGCTGATCTCTCCGTTCACCCAGGCAGAGCAAATTGTCTCAACTGATTGGCATCGGTCAAAAACCTCAGTGAGAGATATGCATGGAGCGTCACCGCCATTCAGTTCATTGTTCATGTCCCAAATTAGCGAAAATTGAGACGACGCGCAAGCATTCATTTTGTTCGCTTCTTTTCGGGATCTGCCCGCGACGCCGGACATGTCAATCGACGTCATTGCAGAAGATGCAAGCAGCCATAGTCAACGAATTTGTCCGTTTGGCGACCCGGCTGGAGGCCTTCGTGATATCGAAGCGGATGTGACGCCTCCGTAGCCGCGTGGTGACCCTTGGGCACTGGCCGGTTTTTTCGGCTTTGTCCGTTTCGTGTATCACTCGGAGCGAATTGTGCAATCTGGCCCTCCCGCGACCGATGTGCACAGCCCAGCTCGGGCTCGCAACCACTCTCATTTCACTTGTGGTTGATCGATTTTCTCTGCGACCACTTTCTGCAAAATCCAAGAAATGCAGCTTCGGGGTGTCGCGGTGGCTCGGCACCAGAGAGTGTGATCCAATCTCGCCATTGGGATTCAAGTTCTCGCACATCCCAGCCTGGTGCAGCGAGTCGTGCTTCGTGATAGACATCATCTTTCAGGGAGCGAATGGGCTCGGCTCGAGCCTGCCCGCCCGTGCTTGCTGGGATGGTCCCGCGATTGGTGAACACGACGATGTCGCGATCCCCCTCCTCCAAGTCCACTGAGTAGTCCGGCATGTGGCTTGCCGCTTGGTCGCGTTGAACAATTTTCTTGACCGCCCGCTTGAATTCCTTCAGCGTGCTATTTGAGCCGGTTTTCTTTTGAAGCAGGTCGAGTCCGATCCGCCATTGCGACTTCCGGCCGCAGTGCTTTCGAGCAAGTTCGTACATTCGCCGTTCTAAAGGCCGGCGAAGGCGGAAGAAGTCTCGGTGCAGTGTGAGCACTTCTTTGGCTTTCACCGCTTGGTAAACCCAGTCGCTGACTTTGATCTCGATCTCTTGCATCCGGCCATCGCGACCCTCGCGAACGATCTCGTAGTGTTCAATCAATCCGAAGCCACGCGTGATCTCCTTCTCGCCTGTTAGGATATTGGTTGTGATCCGCGTTCCAACCAGTCGTTCCAAAGCAGATTTCAAGAGATCGTAACCGCGACCGGACGTTTCTCTATTGGTAGCCGTCAGCAGTTCGACCGCGTGAAAGCGGATGATCGGGCTGACCTCCCTTCCCTCATTCATGGCCGACACGAGCTGGCTGATTGAAAAGATCAGGATGTCTCGATCGAACACGGTAGCAAGACCTTCGGCACCAGGCCGAACTTCCAGCCAGTCGCCATTGTGTTCGTAGCGACGAAACTTGTGGTCGGGTTTGGTGGACAGGCTGAAAATTGGATGTTCCATTCCTGCCATATCACCCTTGGGCGCGGCATCCACGATGTCACAGATAAAGAAATCGCCTTCCGGATGGCGTTCGGGTAAAAGTGCTCGGGGCGCGATTGCAACAGGAAGTGAATCAGTCATCCCTTATCAAACGTCATTTCACCCACTGAGTCAACTGTTTCGTCACATCACACACCGAGGCGGTTTCAACGTCATTTCACACACCAATCATCGTCACTTCACACACCGAAAAACGTCATTTCACCCACCGGGCGTTTTGATTCGTCATTGGAATACAATGGGTTGGCTGGCGATTCGAACGCCGTAACACCTAATAAACACATATTAAACACACCAAGCCGGCAGATTGATTCGAATAAAAACGGCTGAGATTGATTCCGTCAATCGGCAGTTGGAAAAGTGTAAAGGGTCATTCATTCCAAATTTGGAACGTCGAGAACGTTTTAATTGCTGCAGTGCGAACGTGCCAAAGATTGACAAGTGTGAACTTTAATTGATCGTTGACATTCGCATGCCAGTGCCGCACCGTTGAATGATGACTCGACATATCGCCATTTACTGCCGGGTAAGTTCCAAGGGACAGGACACGGCCAGTCAAAAACCGGATTTGCATCGGTGGGTTGACGCGTTTGCGCCGGACGATGAAGTCACGTGGTACGAAGATCAGTTCAGTGGCCGGACCATGGACCGTCCAGCATGGTCTCGCCTTCGCTCGAATGTCGACGCAGGCAAAATCAATCAAGTGGTTGTCTGGAGATTGGATCGACTGGGGCGAACGGCACGCGGCCTGACCGCCCTGCTCGACGAACTTCCGCGTCGCGGCGTTGGCTTGATTTCAATCAAGGACGGATTGGATTTGCAAACGCCGGCGGGAAGACTGATGGCCAACGTGCTCGCCTCTGTCGCGCAGTATGAAACTGAAATTCGAGGGGAGCGCGTCCGTGCCGGTCAGGAAATCGCACGTCGGGATGGAAAAACGTGGGGAGGCTCCAAGCCAGGTCGGTTGCTTCAACTGACCAATGACCAGGTTGAAACAATTCGTGATTTGGACGCGAGAGGCAAGACAAAGTCGGCCATCGCCAGAGCGTGCGGCGTCAGCCGTCCAACCGTTTACCGGATTCTTAAATCCAGCCAATCCGCCAGTCAGGAGCAAGGAATTTGACATTCGCCGGAAAAACAGGCACTGTAGAAGAAGGAGCGTAGAAAAATGAGCAAACTGAAATTAGCGGGTTTTAACAGGGACCAAATTCACGAACTGGAAGCCATTGCTGCCGAAAAAGGACAGCCAGTGGAGCAGTTCGTTGCTTCGGTGTTGGAAAAGATCATGCGTCAGCATCGGGCTGACATTCGCAAGGGTTTGGGCACGCGAATCGCCAAACGGTTTGTGGGCATTGGGCTCAGCGATGACGAAGACTTTGAATTTCACGGCCGAAAGGTCATGGAACCAGACTTCGACTGATGATCATTTTGGATACCAATGTCCTCTCAGAGGTCATGCGGGTTCAGTCTGATCTGGCTGTCACCGCTTGGTTGGACGCCCAGCCCATTCGCGATCTTTGGCTTTCAAGTATTACCGTGTTTGAAATATCGTGCGGGATTGAAATCCTGCCAAACGGCAAACGCAAAACCGGTCTCGCTGAAGCTTTGGACGACTTGCTCGCGGTTGATTTTGGTGGTCGCATCGCTGACTTCGACGAACAGAGTGCCCGCCTAGCGGGACAGCTATTCGCGAGGCAAAAAGCAACCGGTTGGAACCCTGATTTTCGCGACGCTCAGATCGCCGGAATTGCGACCGCTCATCAGGCAAGGCTGGCGACGCGCAATACCAAACACTTCGAGGGCACCGGATTGGTGCTGATCAATCCGTGGGATCGTTCGATCGCTTGATTCCGATTTGATGACTCCCCGCACCTCGCCGTATTCCCACAACGACGGCAAACCCGTTACACGACATCACGATTGACCACATTCACGCTCAATCGGATTCACACATTGCCGCCTTTGCGACGAACCACAAAACATCATTTCCAATTGCCCCCATCGTCGTGCGATTGGATCGCCGTTTCGAGAGTGATTTATCGGACGGTTCCGAGATCCGGCATCACTCAAAGCCAACCACTTTCACAGCCCGTATTCAGGCACAAGCTGAGCTGAGCCCAGTGGTGCAGCCTTTCTTTGGTTGGATTGAAGTCTGGTCCGCGATGCTGCGTCGGTCCCCTCCCCGTCAATGACCTGCCCGCACCACTTTCGCATCCGCGAAACCGTGTTGGTTTTGACGGCTTCGGTCAAGCCCGCCGCTTTAAGCACGCGTACTTCAACCCAACCAAGGAAAGGAACACATCATGGGACTCGATATGTACGCAATGACTACAACGGAGGTGCTGGAAAAGGAGGTCGACTTCAAAGTCGACGATACCGGAGAACTTCACTACTGGCGTAAACACCCCAATCTGCACGGATGGATGGAACGCCTCTACTACGACAAAGGGGGAACAGAAGACTTCAACTGCGTTCCGGTTGTCCTCAACGTCACCGACCTGGATCAGCTAGAAATCGACATCCAAAGTGGTGATCTACCGGACACCAGTGGATTCTTCTTTGGCGAATCCGAGGGGAACGAAAGCGAAGATGACTTGGAGTTCATTGCCAAGGCTCGTCGGGCAATCGCCGATGGCCAAACGGTGTTTTATGACTCCTGGTGGTAATACCCCATCGCGATCGGGACGCCTATCGCCCCGGTCGCACCTGAATCACGGCGACACGCAATGTCGTAACACATGAAGACCACAGAAACGGAGGAATCAATGACGTGGACAGAATCTCGCAAACCCTTGCCAGGCGCGCATCGAACGCGCTACGGTTCCAGAATGCACACGAGAACCGATGAACTCGAGAATTTCAAGCGAATCAATTTGCACGAATACGCGTCCACTCGCGGGTTTGTGTTGGATCAACGTAAAAGCAGCCGGCACAGCGTCGTCATGCGAAAAGTTAACGGTGACAAGCTGATCATCGGAAAGGCTCCCAACGGAGTCTATTACTATTTCAATGCCAAAGGCAATGACTCGGGAACCATCATTGATTTGGTTCAAGCGTTGGACGGAGGCACACTCGGGGATGTTCGCAGAACGCTCCGCGCATACGACGGTTCTTCGGTCCATCCACCCTCCTTCACATTGCCTTTTGAGTTGCAGCCTTCTCAGCACGACGCTGCGAGAGTCCTTTCCGGTTGGATGAAGGCGAAGCCGCTCAGAAAGCCACATCCTTATCTGACCGACATCCGAAATATCAGCGAAGTTGTTCAGTTGGATCCGATCTTTCATGACCGCATTCGAATTGATCATCGTGGAAACATGGTTGTTCCCCACTTCAACAGTTCCGGTTTGTGCGGATACGAACTGAAGAACGGCACTTCACGTGGCACAACATTCACCGGCTTCAGTCCCGGCGGCGTCAAGGCTTTGGCATGCTCCCGGCCACGCGATACCGATCGCGCGATGATCGTCTGTGAAACCGCGATTGACATGTTCAGTTTGGCGACCCTCGAAGGAACCGATCGTCGACGATTCTTCAGCACAGCCGGTCAGATCAGCCCGATGCAAGCGGAATGCCTTCGATCAGCCGCCGCGAACATGCCGGCCGATTCCCAAGTATTTCTTGCGTTTGACAACGATGATGGTGGCAAAAAGTTGGCCGCGCAAGTTCGAACTGCCCTCAACACGATCGATCTTCCGATTCATACCTACTTCCCAGACCTCGCCGGTGGCGACTGGAACGACGTGTTGTCGCAATTGCGAAGAAGCGATGCACCACAGCCACGACTCGACTGAGTCACTCAACGCCGTGAAATCGTTCATGTGGTGCGTGTCGTTCAGTGAATCATTCCTCCAGTCCGGTGCCAGGAACACCGTGCCTCGTTCAATTCGGAATCGTACTGTTGCCCCTGTGCTCTCGTTTCGGTCCAGGTTCAGTGCTTTCGCACACGCATCGCAAATGCGTCGTTAGAAAAGTAGTCCGGGAGCAGGGGGCCTGCCGAGTATTTTGGCATCCAATTCGCCGGGGCAGTGGGAAACGAGGTCGACGTCATGCTCTGTCTTGCCTGAAACTTGGGCTAATTTCCCTCGCTCCATCTGCACCGTTTTGGTTGTGGGGATGAGTTGGATGCAGGCTTCATTCGCCAGATCATCGACCGCAACGATCTTGCCAAACCGTTCCTGTCCGTCATAGTCGAACTGAACCCTGGCACCGATCTGCAATCCAATCGACGGAAGAGGGAGGTCATCACGCGATGGGCTGGGATCGCCAAGTTGACATCCTTCAAGATTGCGAGACTCCCATTCGAATGCAACGCGTACCTCGGCCGTCAGGCTGGCAACTTGCTCAATCAAGTTCTCCATCAGTTGACCCGGCCGACTCATGGCTGAGGTGAGGGCGATTGATCGGGATGCGACAAGACCATGCGACAGGCAGACTCAATCATGACCCGCGATAGGTCGCCGGTGACCTGGATCGGCGCCGCATGAGCAAACACCACTTTCAGTTGGGGCGGGAAACCACCTCGGTGTAACCATGCGGTCAATGATTCAGCGTATGCAGCCGCCTCCTCAGTCAGTCCCTGCGCCCATGCGTCGATCATTGCCTCAAATGTTTCATTTGGATCCATGATCCTTTGAAATCACAATTTGAAGACATTGTCAACGCAATCTGTTTTGCGAATAGATGGGATCGTAGCGTTGCCACCAGATCTAAACCACATTCATGCAACACCGTAAAGACGACGCTCCGTAACACCACACGATCAAACCTCATTCCGATTGCCCCGCGTTGCGTGTCAACAGATGCGAGATTGGCCAATCAGCATCGGAGCAGGCGATCGATTGTTTCTTCCTTACTTGGTTGATCCGTCACTGAACCGTTTGGTCAGACATGCAACCACAGCGTCCGGTCGCGTTCGGATTGATACATGGCAGCATCGCAAGCGGCTTCACGAACATACTAACTGAGTTATTCATTGACCATGAACCGTTGATTCGATAAAGACAACTCAACCATTGGCGAAAACTTGTCTTCGGTGAATCGACCGTCCAGTTGCCCGGCGTGGACACAGGCAGATTGTGAACCGCCATGGACGAACGCGCTGTCAGTGAATCGAAAACTTCAAGTGAATTCGTGCCCGATACCGGCACCCCCTGAATTCGCTGCCGACGGAAATTGAAGCGTCCTGCCGCTTTGCTCCCATCGCTCGTTTGAACCCTTTCGCAGCCTGCCCCCTTGCCGGCAACGTCACAAGGGGCCGTGTACTCGGCTTCGCCTGCGTGCCGCACCAAATCCCCTTGCGACAACGCCGGCGACCATGGGGCGTGATCGTCTGCGAGTTCAACCAAGCAATAGGAGCAGACCATGCGAACACTCGAACAATCCGACCTCAGACAGTTTAGCGGAGACCTTGTCCGGTATCGGCACCCACTGAATAGCAAAGTTTTCTACACGCCCGGCATACAGCACGTCGCCGAAGCGGGACAAGCCTACTGGCTGATCGACGCGATTGCCTCTTGGATCGGGAGTCCTGAATTCGATCAAGCTTCCCGCGATGACGAACGCATTCTCCACATGCACTTTTGGACGCTTGAGGTCTCTGACGACAATTCAGCGAATCTCTACGCGAAAGCTGACAGCCCGGACAAGCCATTCATTACCCAGGAGATCAAATTCACTGATTTCCCATTACCAAAGATCGATATTTGGGCGGGATTCGACGGCGAGCACTACACGCTCTACCTGCCGAGCGAACACTAAACCAATTCGATCGGGGCAATACCGCCCCGATCACCCAACCGAAAGGAAAGCACATGACGATCGTCGTTCAATTTGAAAGCAAGAACTGGTACGCCGAAGGCGTTGCAGTGATGGCAAACGCTCTTTACGAGCATCCATTGATGATCGAAACACTGGAGAGAATCGCGAAGCAAAATGGATTCGACTTCGTCAGCGAATTCGAACGTGAAACTTGTTACAGCTACTATCACCAACTAGCGGACGAAGGAAACTAAACGACACCAACGTTTCGCCGACCGTGCGCAAGGAGGCACAACGTAAAGCTGGTGCGAAGATGCGTTTAAAGTGCCGGCGGCCAACGCATCAATCAGAGCTAATGGGGCAGAAAGCTCTGAAAACAGCGGGGCAAGCTGCGTATTTGGCCGCTGGCAGGTAACAGCTTATCGCCCGCAAGATCCGAAGACACCCCCGGTGGAGAACCGCCAAACTGCCAGTGGGTCGAAGACGTTAAATCGAACAAACAAGTCGGCAATTGACCCACCGGGCGGCGAAATTTCCTGTGAACAGCCGCTGCAACCGCGGCCTGCCCTGCGCATCGACCTCATTGTCCTCCGGAAGGTCGTAGCGTCGTGCGCACGACGTTACGACGCGGCGGTACCAGCGACCAACGCGAGTTTTTGGTTGACTCTCTGTCCGGTGCCGTGCCATGACCTAACACCAAGTGCAACAGCAAGCAGGTAGCGACATGATGGGCAATCGAGCAGCCGCCAACGCCGAGAGGTAAGGCGGGATGGCCAAAGAACAATTTTTCATCGCGGCGAGCCAAGTCATCGTCGATCTGTTTGATCGAGCCAGCAATCAGACCGGATTGAGCAGGGGCCAAGTCTTTGACGATTTCCTAACGCTGAGCCGATGCGCTCTGGCCGGGCAATCAATGGAAGAGGAATATCTGGCGACTGTTGGCAAGGGTTACGCTCGCGGGAAAGAGGGGAGTCGCGGCATCGACACGATTACTGAAGCATTCGCCCAGTTGGTCATCGCTATGGACGAAACTGGTGACGACATCCTCGGTGACATCTTTACCGGAGCGATCACCTACGGCGAACACGGCCAGTTCTTCACCCCCGACAGTGTCTGCGCTCTCATGAGCGCGTTGAGCTTGCCAGTCGATCGCACCGACGAACCGAAAACCGTATGTGATCCTGCGTGCGGGTCTGGACGCATGCTGCTCAGCGTCGCCAAACAACAGCCCCACTGGGAATTCACTGGTCAAGACGTCGATCATCGGGCTGCTCAAATGACGGCAATTAACTTGGGGCTGCATGGACTTCGCGGTTGGGCGGTTTGGCAGAATACGCTCACGCTTGAATGTCATCGCGTCTACAAGATCGGGTTCAACCAGTTCGGCGGAGTGATCCGTGAAATCCCTTTCGAACAATCGCCATTTCACTACGAGGCGATCGCGGCACAACCGATATCAACCATTTCTATTAAGTCGGTCTCGCAAGTGAAAGCAACCGAGCAGGATGTCGATGGTCCTTTCAATATCGAGCCACCCCAGAACGATCCTTCGACATCACAATTGGATCTGTTTTGAAGCAGGTTTGCCCGTGTTTGGGAGTAGGGGAGATGCTCCCCCTTTTCGTTATCGCTTGACTGTTCACACACGCTGCCACGGCAAGCCGTTCATCCGCAATGGGGCCGTGTTGTCGCTACGCTCCTGCCCGCACCAACCCCATGCGGACGAAAGTCTTGACCGTGGCCGGTTCGCCGTGCATGGTCAACCAACAACAAAAAGGAGAAACACCATGACCCAAACAACCAACAATAAACCTGCTGCAACAGTTGCATATGGACTTATCAAAGGAGTCATCTGGGGTAACCCAGGCAAAGACGATAAGCCCCCGTTCTACTCAGTTCAGTACACCCGAAGCTACACCGACGACGATGGAAACTGGAAGGACACTCATTCGTTCAGCGAAATTGACAATCTAAAGCTTCAATATCTGATTCCGAAGGTAACTGAACGGATCCTCGAACTGAAAGCTGCCGATCGGAAAGCTACCAACGCTGAATAACACCCAAGCGAGAGCGGCAACATGCCGCTCTCACCTTCGCACCGACTAGCCGATTGAATCACGCGACTGCAGCGAGAAATGACCTATTTCCCGTCGCCCCGCGAAGCGATCGCGAGACCAGCCATATGTGACGAAATTCGAACAACCAGACGTGATATCTGAATTCATGACCCGACCTCGCCGCTATGCGGGGCAATGGGACAGCGGTTCGCCGCATATCATGCAATGCATTGACCGTTGTTCCAAACTTGGAACAACGTGGCCTATCCTGCGTTCCCACTGTCCGTCGACTCGATCGAGATACTCACAATCTCGGGATGCGTTTCCGGACGATCCACATCGCGGAGATCGCTTTCTTCGATCCATCTCACCATGCCGATACCAATCAGTGATGCCAGATCGCGAAGATGCCGGCCTTGAATCGTCACGACCATCCGCCCCATGGCAAGCAGCGACAATCGAATGTGTCCGGCGTCGCGGCTATGGACTTGGCGAATGTCGCTAAATGCAAAGCTTGTGATCTGCCCGTCTCGCATGCGCAACTGAAACATCATCGGAGGCATTTCACCATTTCGTACTTTGAGCCACGGTTGATCACCCTCGTCAACTCTCGTTGCCTGGGGGGCAATGCTGTGAACATTCTGTCGGTTGGTGTCATCGAAGGCACGGGCTGCTTGGGCCATGTCATCGGCTCCTTTCTGGTTCGGGGGATGTTCCAAAATTGGAACCAATGTCAAAACCCATGGCGGGTCCGTTCAATCCTGGTTGTTGGATCGAACGATCCGATGCCTGCTCGTTCCACCAGTGGGTGATTCGATCGCGGAACGCGTCGATCGCTTGGCGCCCACGATGAAAGTAGTCCTGCAATCGCTGTGTGGAATGCTCTTGCTGTTGAACAGCCGACTCCGGTTTCACCAGATCGGTCGCCGACAATTGCTCTCCACTGCGTTGGATCGCACTTCGGACTTTGTGTTTATCGTTCACGTAAATTGCCACATCCTCCCTCCCGCGTGAGACGGTCACGTAGAACTGTTTGGAAGTGATGGCCGGCAACGAATCGGCTCCCATTGCGGCAATCGCGAGCTTTCGATCTTTCCCCTGACTGGCATGGCTCGTGATGACGTACCCCAGATCCACATGACCGTAATCACGATCAATCGTGATTCCGCTTTTCAGTACCGGGTTGCCCGCACGATCAAACCCCTTCACTTCATCAAGCCGGCCGTTGCTGATCCTCCGCTGACCATCTAGACCAGTCCCGCTGAGGCTGAAACGGACTTTGTCACCAACTGAGACGGACAGCTCGCTTTGATGGTAAACCTCAAATCGATCCGGGTTGGTCAAGGGCAGGGACTTCGTGTCGGCTCCATCGGTTGAACGCAAGTTGACTGTTCCGTTCTCGTTGGATTCGATCGTGTAACGCTCACCGCGTTTGAGCCCACCTTTGACATTCTGGTGAAATTGAACCACTGCGCCTTCGCGACCGTTGTACGTCGCGCACTCAGATTTTTGGGCCTCTGTCAGATTGAGCGATCGTAATTGTAGGAGGGCATGCTCTTCCTTTTCCAACTGCCCCGCGTCGCGAAGCTGGGTTCGGATGTGGGTGGTGACCTGGTTGGCTTCCGCGTGCGTCGGCGAAATGATCAACGATGTCTTCCCCTCCTTTTCAGCTTCAATGTACTGATCGGCAAGGACAGCGTGACGATCGTCGCCGGGCAGTTCCTTGATCTTGCCCATTTTGTCGAGCATGTCGAAGCCTTCAACGAGAGCGGTTTTGCCGGTTCTTTCATCGACAACCTCGTGCCCACGGCTGATCATCGCGACCGCTTGCCGGTAGGCCCCTTTTTGGCGCTGAATCGCTTCCACCCGTGCGATATTTATTCCAGATTCCTTTTCAAGCAATCGCATGGCTTCGCCGCGTCTCGGCGAGGAGTGCTGGCGAGTATCGCCTGACAACACTACGCGAGCATTCTGTTGTTTCGCGATGTCAAAGATCCCTCGCATCGAGCGAACATCCAGCAATCCAGCTTCATCGACCCAGATCACCTGATCACGGACCTCGGCTTGCGCCTCCGTATTCCGCAACAGGTATTCCACGGTTTGGGCGTTCGCGAATCCGTTCTCTTGCAACACCTCCCGGGCACCCGTGCTTGGAGCATAAGTAAAAACTGCCTTCCCATTGCCCCGGATCGCCTCGGCGGCCTCTTCCATCAGCGATGATTTCCCCGTTCCGGCACCCCCAGTGATGGCAGTGACGGTGTCCCGCGAGAAGAGGACGTGATCGACGGCGGCCCGTTGTTGTTCGTTCAGCCAATCACGAGAGAACTTGTGTTCGGACTTCGCAATTGATTTCCGTGTACCCTTGCCATCGCGAGCAAATTCAATCATCTGTTTTTCCGCAGCCAGAACCGCGCGTGTGGTGACGTAGCTGCGTTTGGCACCCTCGACATCGCGGGACCGTTGAATCACCTCCGATGCGTCGAGCGTGCGCTCAACCAATTCGGGTGTCAACGTGACGCCCTGTTCCAGGGCGGTACCGATGACTTGGTGGCGTTCAACCGTTGAAGAGCGATACAGATGATGCTCGATTGCGAACTTGAGTGCCTTGGTGGCTCGCTCTGGCTCTGAGAGGCTCTCGCCTCGATCCGTCCGATTCGTCAGTTTGTCAAACGCATCCCGTTCGGTCTGCGTCAATCGTGAACGCCATTCGGTACGCAACTGATCGACGGTGGTGCCCTTGTCCTTCTTCTCTCGTGTTTTGGCACCCAGCTTTCCCTTTTGGCTGGCATCAGTCACGCCGTTCTCGCGAGCATGCTGCTCGACTTGCTCGGTGCGTTGACTGAACTTCTCGATCGTCTGGCGGCGGATGCCGGCGATCTCCCAGCCCTGCTTGACCTTACTGCTCTGCAGATACGAAACACGCTCGACCCCGTAACCGAGATCTTGCTCTAGTCTTCGCGCGAGGCGAGCTTCAAATTTCGCTTGCAGGCTGGGACGTTGACGGACGATCTCTTCCATTTCGCCCGCGTAGTGTTTGCCGTTTTCTTCCGTCCAGTTGATCACGTAGGCATGCACGTGAAGATGTGGGTCTGGCTTTCCTTCGACAGGGCGTGAGGTTTTGTGGACGAAGTCCGCGTAGATCAGCTTGCCCGTCGCCGTTTTTTCACGGGTGTTGGCGTGTTCGCCCTTGCGAACACGCCGCTGCATCAGCGGTTCGATGTCTTTCGTCATCGTTTCGCGGACGGCCTCGCGCATCGCTTCGAGGACGCGTTCATCTTGATTGATGGCCCACGCGAGTGAAACACTTTTCGGCACCGAAAACGTCAGGTCAGTGCCGGGACGACGATCAGCGCGATTCCGTTGGGTGAGGGTCTTTCCCGTTTCAGGATGGCATCCCCGAAGCAGTGCAGCGAATTGTTCACGGGTCACATCGGTACCGCGACCAAGCCCAAGAATTTCAGCTCCTTTGCCATGCCATTGACCATTGATCTCCTGGCCCAGGTAGTAATCCCCTTGGGTCAAGACGGTGTCAAAATACTGCTGCGTCGCGGTGACGCTTTTTCCCTGTGTTGCGATGAGCATACTGAACCATATGGATGACCCAGCCTGGGGGCAAATGAAAGTCAAAATTTAGATAGGCTTGTCTCCTATGCAGTGCATAGGCAGCTTCAGTGAGCCTGATTCGGTAGCGTGATTCAACGGATGATATGTCGCTAAGCGTGTTCATCCACAGTGATACGACTATCCATGCGATAGCCCACTGATCTAAAACCTTGGAGGTGAATTCGGGACCATTGTCAACACGGATCGATTCAGGTAACTCGCGATCACAGGCCAGACGCTCCAAGGCGGTGACGAAATCGCGTCCTCGCACCCGCGATTGCAAGACTCTCACGGGTAAAGTGATCGACTATCGTCAAGAGCCGGATCTGGCGGTCATCGAAGAGCTCGTCGGACATGAAATCCATCGCCCAACAGTCGTTCGTGTGAGTTGCTTCTGGGCGCTCGACACGAGTTCGACAACTGACACGACGCTTCGGTGTCTTCGTTCGCAAACTCAGTTTTTCCTCGTGGTAGAGCCGGTAGATTCGCTTGGCATTGACGTCCCAGCCTTCACGCCGGAGCAAAAT
>TARA_R110002073_G_scaffold114210_1_pt1 | contig 28967 bp, 32 predicted proteins | sample TARA_R110002073 | Tara Oceans TARA_R110002073 (sample SAMEA4397174) | marine metagenome | biome: Polar Biome; feature: [DCM] deep chlorophyll maximum layer (ENVO:01000326); material: water (ENVO:00002006), including particulate matter (ENVO:01000060) such as... | depth 40 m | reverse complement strand
CGCGACCGCTCATGCTGCGCGCGAATTCGTCGTTGCGGTTAAAAACAACGCCCCAGCGAAGCATGCGGTCGGCCAAGTCGATTGCGACCATCGCGCCGGCACCTGTGGGACAAATTAACACGCCTTCGTGAAACGTCGGCGTGGCACCCGCGACACGGCGAATCGGATCCGTTTCGATTCCGCCGGTTTCCACCGCCACGAGATGTTGACGCCATAATTCTTCGCCCGTTGCCGGTTCGAGACACACCAACAGAATATCGCCGGCGATTTCGACAATCGTGTACAACCGGCCGTCCAGCGGCAGTGGCGGACCCAGAAAGAACGCATCGCTCAGCGTCGATGCGGTGTCTTCGCCCTTGCCTAATCGCCACAACATTTTGCCTTCGGTTGCCAAATCAAGTGCAATCAATGTGTTGGAACTACTGTCGGTCGGTCGGGTGCCACGCATTCCCATGATCGGACTAAACGATGCCATCTCGACTTGACCGAGATCGTCGACCATGAACACTCGCGTGCCATCACTACTGATTTCTCCGTAGGGCAAATCGTTCCACACTCGCTGCGTCAACAAATCTGCGGCATCGTCTTCGCCAGGGATGGCGTCAAATTCGATTTCGGTCGAGTGATGGCTTTGTTGTGCGGAAAACCAAGGGTACATCCACACTCGTTTGCCACTAAGGTAATCAACGCCGACAAGCCGCTCGGTGGTCCGCATCAACAATTGATTACCAACACGAAGCGGTGTCCAACTCGGCGGTGGTAATTTCCCCGATGAAGACAAACTTGACGCGATTTCACGCAGCGCGCGGCCTTGCCGTGGACTTGCGGTGGTGTCGAGCATCCAACGCTCGTTTTCGAGCGGCATCTCGCCCTGACTAAGTTCGTTGCGGTTCGGCTCGCCGCCAAAAATGGAATAGTCGGCGTCGTTGCGATCGACCGTCACCCCCGAGCGGAAATGTTGTTCAATCCAACTCGCCAACTCGTCGTTCGAAGGAACCGGCTGCTGTTTTCCACTCACCGTGATTGTGGAACCCTGCAAATCAAGCTGCTCGATGCTGCGTCCTGAAATCTGGCAGGCGGCTGCATAAAACAACTTGACCGATTCACCCAGTCGCGACATCGCCGCGGGGACGGTGACGATGTCATCAAGCAACAGCGAAGCGGCTAACGGATGGCCTGCGAAAAACTCGCGTTTCGCTAGTAACAAGGATGCATCGTAACCCGCGTCGGTATGAAAGTACTTGCGTCGAACCTCCGCCACGACCCGCCAATCACGTGACGCTGCCGCGTCATCAAGCATCTTGCGAGCGAGCGCTCCATAACGCAATTGGTACATCTCGCGAGCTTTGCTTGGCAAGTCACCGACCATGTTGCGGGCACGTCGGAACAGACTCTCTGTGAAACGTTTCTTGTTCTCAACCGCGTCGCTCGCATCGAGGAAAAAATCCTGACCGTTTAGTTCGCTGTCGTCGATCGATCGGGCGTCGCGTTGTAGCAAATCTCCGAGTCGGACGACGGCGTCACTGTAGTTCTCGTTCTCGATCGACCGCTCCGCTTCACGCAGTTGCTGTTGCATGTTTCGCGGTGCTTCGATGAATCGTCCCGATTGGGCACCGCCGATCGGACGAAAGAAGCCTTGTCCCCAACCCTTCTCCACCGCAGTTGCGACGAAAACGACGCTGAAACAAGCAACGTAGAAACGAAATCGGTCCATATTGGTCAACGTGAGCACAGTTAGTCCTGTGAATAATGTTCCGTGACGCCAGCCAACGATGGGGATGGCGGCAACAAGTTTTCCCTACGGCATATTGTACTGCAAACACGCCTGGGGATTGGGTAGCAGAACGCCACGAGAAGTCAGGTGAGTGCCAAAAAAATGTCGCCAATGGGCACGGTACAAGGGATCCCAATGCGATTAGCTTTATGAGCCGAGCGGCGATCAGGCCACCCAGTTGCCGCGAGCAAAACGTTCGAATCTGACCAGGCCGATCCGCTGCGTGACACCGCTGGGGGGAAGCCTAGCTCTGCTTCGTTTTGGTTGCTTGGACACAAGAGCGAATTTGGGCGAAGACCTCGTCCGGCGACCGGGTACCGTCGATGTGCCGCACGATCCCTTGGCCTTTGTAGTAATCCAACAGCGGAGCCGTTTGTGTAAAGAAGACTCTCAGCCGAGCCGAAATGGTTTCCGCATTGTCGTCGGCACGATTCTCGATGCTCGCCCGCTTCAACAACCGCGAGACCAATTCTTCCTGGCCGACGCTTAGATCGAGCACCAAGTCGACGCGATTGTTCTTCGAGGCGAGCTGCTCGTCGAGCATTTGTGCCTGATTGAGCGTGCGGGGGAATCCGTCAAACAGACATCCGCCATGGCAATCGCTTTCCAGCAATCGTTTGTTCACGATTCGCATGACGAGATAATCCGGAGCCAGTCGGCCTCCGTCGATGTACCCCGCCACGATCCGTCCCAAGGCGGATTGCTTCCGAGTCCCTCGTAACATCTCTCCGGTGGACAGATGCGGAATATCGAGCATCTGCGTTAGCCGCTTGCACTGAGTTCCCTTTCCAGCGCCGGGCGGTCCGATAAAGACGATCCGCATCGCAATATGCTCTAGAAACGCGTTAACTCAACTGTAAAACGGCTGCACGCCCTCTTCCGTCGCGACACCAAGCCCGCGACGGGACTTCAGACGAATCCCAAACAAGGGGCCGCCTGAACTTGAAGCAACCTCGGCACACCACTATACCACTGGCGAGACGCCGCCACCGGCACCTTCGAGCAAACCACGATAGTTTCGCATCACCAAGTGCGAGTCGATCTTTTGCACCAAGTCGAATGCGACGCTGACCGCAATTAGCAATCCCGTACCACCGTAGAAACCGGCGATCGAGTAAGGAACGCCGAGTGAACCGTAAACAATCGTTGGCACAATCGCAACGATCGAAAGGAACGCGGCTCCCACGTAGGTGATTCGCACCATCACTTTTTCAAGATAGTCGGTGGTTCGTTTGCCAGGACGGTAGCCAGGGATAAACGTGCCGCTGTCTCGCAGGTTGTCCGACATCTCTTTCGGATTGAAAGTGATCGCGGTCCAGAAGAAACAGAAGAAGAAGATCAACGCGACATACAGCAAGTTGAAGATGTACGACGTCTGATCGCTCAAAGTCAGACTGAACAGGTTCATCACATTGAACACGCCACCGCCACTTTCGAAGCGACCTGCCAAGAAACCGAACATCACGCCTGGGATCATCAGCAAACTGCTTGCGAAAATAATCGGCATAACGCCCGCTTGATTGATTCGCAGCGGCAAGTGTTGGCGAGTTCCGCCGTAGACGCGGCGACCGCGGGTGAATTTTGCCGATTGAGTCGGGATTTTACGTTGTCCGAGCGTGATAAATACCACACCAAAGACGACGCCGACAAACAGCAACACAAGCAGGATTAATGTTTCGATACCGACCTGGCCGCGGCTCAGACCGGTCAATTCGGTCTTCATATTACGGATCAACTCGTACAGCGCCTTGGGCATCTGAGCCAAAATGCCGGCCATGATCAGCAGACTGATCCCGTTGCCGATTCCGTATTCATCAATCTGCTCGCCGAGCCACATCAGGAACACGGTGCCACAGGTCATCACCAACACGGCAACCATTTGCCAGCCAAAGTACAGGCCCGTGGCGTCGGCGTTCAGGAAATTCGGGTTGATATTGCCGTAGCCGGTGCTACCGCCCGCCATCAACATGAACTTCAGGTACATGTAGCTTTGGATGACACAAATGAACACGGTCAAGTAACGCGTGTATTCGTTTAGTTTCTTACGGCCTGCCTCGCCTTCCTTTTTCAACTCTTCGAGCGGCTTGTAGACGCTGCCGAGCAGCTGGAAGATAATCGATGCCGAAATGTAGGGCATGATTCCCAGACCAAAGATGGTCGCTTGGCGAAGATCGCTCGCCGCGAACACGCTGACTTTCTCGAAAAAGTCCGACGCTGCACCCCCGGCCGCATCGCCCATATTGGTCGCGATCATCGGCAAAGGAATGTGGAACCCGATTCGATAGACCGCCAACAGACCAATCGTCAGCAGAACCTTCTTGCGAAGCTCAGGAATCGAAAAAATGATTCGTAGTTTCTCAAACATACGTCTAGGCTATCTCAGAGTGTGGGACAGGTCTTTGCATACAAGCCTGCCTAAATCCTAATGGCAACCTTTTCACAAAAAGGCCACCCCACGGTGTGAACGAAACGCGATTCACAAACCACTATCGGCGGAGTCTACCGTTTACGCGGATTTCGAGCGATAGGGAAGTGAGTGGTCGTCCATGAAAAAAAGGGTGAATGCACGCATCCACCCTTTTTATCTAGTTTCTAATTACGGTTCCTGGCAACAGGTTACGCTTTCGCAGCGGCTTGCTTCTTCAAGTCCGCGACGCGTTCTTCCGGAGCACGTTTGGCGACCAACTTGTTGATCGTACCACCGGCTGCGGTGATCTTCTCTTCGGCCGATTTGCTGAAGCGGTGTGCCGACACGGTCAGTTTCTTGGTCAACTCGCCGTCGCCGAGGATCTTGACTTCGTCAAAGGTTCCCTTAGCAAGGTCCTTCTCAGCCAACAACTTCAGTGTGACTTCCGCACCATCTTCGAACGCTTCGTTCAAGCGGCCGACGTTGACGGCGAATACCGATGTGGCAAAGCGGTTATTGAAACCACGCTTTGGAATACGACGGAACATTGGCATTGCACCGCCCTGGAAGTTGGGCTTGCGGCTATAACCGCTGCGGCTCTTGTGTCCCTTGTGGCCACGGCCGGAGGTTTTGCCGGTACCGCTACCAGGTCCGCGACCAATTCGTTTTCGGTTGCGGTGCTTGGTTATCCCGCGGTGCACGTCGTTAAGGTTCATGACGAAATCTGAATCAATTTCTTATGGTGAATCGTTGTCTAGATAGTCGGCGATTGGTGGACCGTTTTATACGGTCAATTCGTCGAGTTCCACGCCTCGCAGAGCAGCGATTTGCTCGCGAGTACGCAGCTTGGAAAGTGCGTCGATGGTCGCTTTGACCAACGTGACTGGATTATTGGTTCCGTACGACTTTGTCAAAATGTCGTGGATGCCCGAGGCTTCGCAAACCGCACGCACGGCTTGACCCGCGATGATACCGGTACCTGCTCCGGCGGGAATCAACAACACCTTCGCCGCACCGAATTGGCCCCAAACTTGATGAGGAATACTTCCTTCGACAAGCGGAACTTCGATCAAGCTGTTGCTAGCTTGTTTTTGTGCTTTTTGGACGCTCGGTGGAACTTCGTTGGCTTTGCCGTAGCCCCAGCCGACTTTGCCTTTGCCGTCGCCGACAACAACCATCGCCGCAAAACTGAAACGTCGACCACCTTTAACAACGGCAGCACAACGCTTGATCTTGACGACGCGATCCAGCAAATCACCGAGATGATTCTCTTCGCCCGAATTACGCTTGTTTCGTGGTCCGTTACTAATCGTTCTGTCCTCAGGAAATGATTCTTTATCTACTCAGATCAAACTTTAGAACTGCAGTCCAGCTTCACGAGCGGCTGCAGCAAATGCTTTCACACGTCCGTGGTACTTGTTGTGACCGCGATCGAGTTTGACCGCTGTAACGCCGGCCGACGTAGCGCGTTCGGCAATCAATTTGCCGATCATCGCAGCGGCGTCACTGTTTCCGCCATTGCTGACACTATCGCGAACCGTTTTGTCGCGGGTGCTCGCACTGACAATTGTCTTGCCTGCTTCGTCGTCGACCAATTGGCAACTGAAATGCTTGAGTGATCGCTGAACGCAAAGTCGTGGGTGGTCTGCACTGCCACGCAACTTGTTGCGGACGTGATGACGTCGACGTAAACGTTTCTTTTGAAGCTTCTTGTTCTTGTCCATCGTTCTATTCGCTAGCTCTATGCCTAGTTTTATGTTTGACGCCGTTTGACTACTTCGTAGCCGACTTACCAGGCTTGATCTTGACGTACTCGCCTTGGTATCGCACACCCTTGCCCTTGTAAGGTTCTGGTGTACGGCATGCTCGCACTTCGGCAGCAAATTGGCCGACGCTTTGCTTGTCACAACCCTGGACAACGATATGCGTTTGGTCCGGGCAAGTTACTTGCAGATCGCTGGGGATCTTGCGATGCAGTTCGTTAGCGTAACCGACACGCAACTGCAGCACATCGCCTTTGATTGCAGCTAGATAACCGACACCGACAATCTCGAGTTTCTTTTCGTAACCTTTGGTCACGCCCTCGATCATGTTCCTGACGATCGCCCGGGTTAGTCCGTGCAATTCGCGTGAAGTCCGCTCGTCGTTGTCACGGGTGACAACCACTTCTTTTGCGTCTTCGTTTACGGTCACGGTCACTTCGTCGCGATGCTCGAACGTCAACTTGCCCTTGGGGCCTTCTACTTCGATGACGTTGCCGTTAACAGCTACTTTCGCGCCACTGACGATTTCAACCGGCTTTTTTCCGATACGGCTCATGGTTATGTCTTCGTTATCTGCGGTGATGTCTGCAACGAGATCAGCACCGTTTGACTGCACAAATGGTTGGTTGGATTAACTTCGCGTCCGGCCCGGGATGATCGCATCACGCGGGCACCGGGATGCGATGTTAGGATACTTCGCAAAGCACTTCGCCGCCGACCTTGTCGCGACGAGCTTCACGATCGCTGATTACGCCTTTACTGGAACTGATGATGCTGATGCCCATCCCTCCGAGTACCGGACGCAATTCTTTGCTGTGGCTGTAAAGCCGGCGACCTGGTTTGCTGATTCGCTTGATCGATTGGATCACGCGTTCGCCGTTCGGGCCGTACTTCAGTTCTAGGCGAAGGGTTGGCGAAGGATTTTCTTCGTCGACTTCCTTCCAATCCCAGATGAATCCTTCGCGTTTCAGGACATCTGCGATACCACGCTTCACGCGGCTCGTAGGGATGTCCACATACGGCTTCTCAACGCGTACTGCATTGCGAATTCGTGTCAGCATGTCGGCAATTGGGTCTGTCATCATAGTTCGTGTTCTCCCCTTTGAATTACCAACTGGCCTTGCGAACGCCTGGGATCAACCCAATGTTGGCGTTTTCGCGAAAACAGATTCTGCACAAACCAAACTTGCGATACACCGATCGAGGTCGGCCGCAAAATTTGCAGCGATTCTCTTGTCGAGTGCTAAATTTTGGCTTTCGGGCGGCCTTCGCGATTTTTGATTTACTTGCCACGGGCGCTGGTTCCGTTGATTAATTCAGGGTCTTTGTTTTGATTCGTAATATTAGGTCGGCTGGGTCCAACTCGTCGAAGCGTGACTCTAGGCCGCGTCTGTCGATTTCTTCTTCTCGGCCTTGAACGGCATTCCGAACTCGGTCAATAGGTCACGGGCTTCGTCATTCGTGCGGGCCGAAGTAACGATCGTGATGTTCATCCCTTGCGGGCGAGTGAACTTGTCAGGGTTCAACTCCGAGAACACCAACTGCTCGCTCAAACCAAGCGTGTAGTTTCCACGGCCGTCGAACGCGTTGCGGTTGATTCCGCGAAAGTCACGGACTCGTGGCAACACGATCGAGATCAAACGATCGAGAAATTCGTACATCCGTTGGCGACGCAAAGTGACCATGCATCCGATCGGCATGCCTTCACGCAAACGGAACCCTGCGATCGACTTGCGAGCCAGCGTGAGCACAGGCTTTTGGCCTGCGATCTCCGTCATGGCTTCGATTGCCAAATCGAGCACCTTCTTGTCGCCGGTTGCCGCTCCAACACCCATGTTCAACGTGATCTTTTCGATTCGTGGAACTTGGTGTGGGTTCGCGTAGCTATGCTTTTCGACCAACGCTTGGCGTACGGTCTCTTCATAGCGAACTTGCATTCGTGGTTTGGAATCAGCCATTTTGGCTCAGCTACATCTAATGTGTTGAACGGTTGTATTGTTTGCTTTAAAGCCGCCGCACAGGGCGACTTCGAACGATCTGCGGTGTGACGAACACTACTTGCTAGCGTATTGTGCTCGTGCGGGAGCCACTTTGCCCAACGCTGCACCACTCTTCTTGGCGTAACGCTCTTTGCTGCCGTCCGCCAAGTAGCGAACGCCAACGCGAGTGGGGGTGCCGGTGGTCGGGTCAATCAACATCACGTTGCTTGCCGAGATCGGCATCTCTTTGTTCAGACGCCCACCTTGTGGATTCTTCTGGCTGCGGCGAACGTGCTTCCAAACTCGGCCAGCACCTTCGACAACGACCTTATTTTCTTTACGATCGATCTTCAGGATCTTTCCTTTGTGCCCTTTGTCGGCACCCGCCGTCACCTGGACTTCATCATCAACGCGGAAAAACATGGCTAATCTGTACTGGGTTAAAAATTTGGATTGCTTAATCTACCGTGGTTTTCTAGAAAGCCAAGACTCCGAAGGACTTCTGAGCCCCGAATCTGGCGACTTTCCCTTTGTTAAACCACTTCGTTCGCCAAACTAACAATCTTCATGAAGCTTCGATCGCGAAGTTCGCGAGCCACCGCACCGAAAATACGTGTTCCGCGAGGCGCCTTGTCTTTGTCGATCAACACGACTGCGTTGGTGTCGAATTTGATGTAGCTGCCGTCGGGTCGACGCGTTGGTGTTTTGGTACGAACGATTACCGCACGTACAATCGCCTTTTTCTTGACTTCGCTGCCAGGAATCACGCTTTTGACACTGCAGATAATCACATCACCGACACCAGCGAAACGGCGGCGTGTGCCTCCGAGTACTTTGATGCACATCACTTGTCGAGCACCGGTATTGTCGGCAACTTCGAGACGGGATTCTTGTTGGATCATGATCTATCGTGGCCCGAGGCCATTCCGCTACTAAACGAAAATTGTATGGGGGATTAACGGCATTGTTGCCGCTTGCCTGAATTCAAGCGGATCCTTCTCGGGACCACTCAAACCCAAAACGTTACGCCTTGTCCGGCTCACCTGCGTGAGTCGCTTCCATGGCTTCCGCTTCGGCCGACGCCTTGCGAGCTGCACGCAGTGCAGCCAAGTCGACGTCGGTGCTCTTTTCAAGCACGCGTACTAAACGCCATCGCTTCAGCTTGCTGAGTGGTTCGGCTTCGATGATCTCAACACGATCGCCAGCACCCGATTCGTTGTTCTCGTCGTGGACGTAACAAATCGTCCGACTGCGAACATACTTCTTGTACTTAGGGTGTTTGACGACACGGTTGATCTCGACACGACGAGTCTTGCTCATCTTGTCGCTGGTCACGGTTCCGGAAACGACGCGCTTTGGCATAGGTCTTTAGTACCCGCTTGCAGACGGGAAATTAGGAGTTAGTTGTGTTCGCCTTGGCACGCTCGGTTTGGATCGTTTTGACCCGTGCGATCGTGCGGCGGTTTTTTCTGATTTCGCTAGGAGTGTTGAGGCGTTCCGATTGCGACTGGAACCGCAAACGAAACAGGGTCTCGCCCGCTTCTTTTGCTGTTGCTTCCAGCTGATCGTCGCTCATCTCGCGAAGTTCGGTTGTCTTTGTCATAGCTTTGAAATGTCTTAGGTGTTAGCGAACTCTTTGCGGCGACCATCAATCTGGTCGCCGCCTCTGACTCACATTAAGCAGTGCGTCGTTCGACAAACCGAACTTTGACCGGCAGTTTGCTCGCCAAACGAGCGAAACAAACCTTAGCCTGTTGTTCGGTTACACCACTGAGTTCGTATAAAATGGTTCCCGGCTTCACGACCGCGGCCCAGAAGTCTGGCTCTCCCTTACCTTTACCCATCCGAGTCTCCAGCGGGGTGCTGGTCACTGACTTGGTTGGGAAGATTCGGATGTAAAGCTTTCCTTCGCCGCGGACGTATTGCTGGGCAGCGATACGACCGGCTTCAATCGTCGTGGCCCGGATCCAACCCGCATCTAGCGATTGGATGCCGTAGTCACCGAAGACGACTGTGTTGCCGCGCGTCGCGTTACCTTTTATGCGACCTCTTTGGCTTTTTCGATGCTTGACCCGCTTGGGCATCAGCGCCATCGGATTCGTCTCCGTAAGTACCTTGATTAATCCAAACCTGAATCCCGATGTGCCCCTGTGGCGTCATCGCTTCAGTCGTTCCGTAGTCAATTTTTGCTTGCAGGGTGCTCAACGGAATCGAACCCGCAATTTGTTTCTCGCGGCGAGCCATTTCAGCTCCACCAAGCCGGCCTGCCAATTGGATCTTGATCCCCTTGGCTCCGGCGTCCATCGTCTGTTCAAGCGATCGTTTCATCGTACGACGAAAACTTGATCGCTTGGCCAGTTGTTGTGCGATGTCTTCGGCCACCAATTGAGCTTGCAGCTCGGGGCGACCGACTTCTTCGACCTTCAAGTTGATCCGGCGACCGATCAAGTTTTGAAGTTCAGCTTGCAGGATCTCAATTTCTTGACCCTTCTTGCCGATGATCAAACCTGGTCGTGCGACGTACAACATCACTCGAACTTCGTCTCGCGTTCGCTCGATCTCAATGCGATCGATCCCCGCGTTCTTGTATTGTGTCTTTTTGGGATGCTTGGTGATGAATTCTCGCAACTTGCGATCTTCCACCAACAGGTCCGCAAAGTCCTGCTTCGACGCATACCAACGACTATTCCAGCCGCGGGTTACGCCTAGTCGAAACGCAATCGGGTTGACTTTTTGACCCATAACTTAGGACTCGTGTGTTCTTTCTAACGGGATTGGTATGATTTCGCCGCTGCTGTCGCTGGGCGAAGCAATCGATTCGTCAAATTTGGTCGGGTTAAACTTCGTCAATCGGCGTCAAGCCAACGTGAATGTGGCTGCTTCGCTTCTTGATCATGAACGCGGTGCCGCGAGCACGAGGGCGAATGCGTTTGAGCATCGGGCCGCCGTCGATGCGGACGTCCGTCAGCACCAATTCTTCGATCCGATGGCTGCGGCCGTCGTTCTGGTCGGGGTCTTGTGCATTGCCGATTGCACTCTTGATGCACTTCTCAAGCATCCGTGCCCCACGTTGGGGTTGGAACTTCAGTGTGTCGAGTGCTTCGTCGGCGTACATGCCTCGGACCAAGTTCGCCAGAAGACGCACTTTCTGTGCGCTGATTCTCGCGTTCCGGTAATGTGCTGTGAAACTTGCCATAACTTATCTCGTGTTCGGTTACACCAACGTGTTACTTTTTGCCGCCCTTGCCGCCGTGACCCTTGAAGGTTCGCGTCGGAGCAAATTCGCCTAACTTGTGTCCAACCATGTCTTCGGAAACAAGCACCTTCACGTGCTTGCGGCCATCGTGAACCATGAACGTGATGTTCACGAACTCAGGCACGATCGTGCAAGCACGAGCCCAAGTCTTGATTGGTTCGGCACGTGCACCTTCGAGTTGCTTTTGGACCTTGAAGAACAACTTCGGGTCGACGAACGGGCCTTTTTTGCTGCTGCGGCTCATAAATCAATCAATTTCAAAATGCCAGGTTCAAACCAACAGTGCTTTGAACCCAGAGGAAAGTGTTCCTGGTGAATGTCTTACTTGTGTAGCTTCAACTGGCCATAACGACGACTCTTGCGTCGACGTACGATCGAGCTGTTGCTTGGTTTGCGTTTCTGGCGAGTCGCTCCACCCTTGGCACTCTTGCCTTGAGGGCTCACTGGGTGACGACCACCCTTGGTTCGACCTTCACCACCACCGTGCGGATGGTCGATCGGGTTCATCGCAGTACCGCGAACATGCGGGCGACGTCCCAACCATCGTGAACGACCTGCTTTACCAAGCCGGACGTTCATGTGGTCGCTGTTGCCAACCTGACCAATGGTCGCTCGGCAAACACTTGGAATACGACGGATTTCACCGCTTGGCAATGAAATTTGAGCCCAGTCCGCTTCGCGTGCCATCAACGTCGCTTGCGTTCCCGCAGATCGGCAAAGCGTTGCTCCGCGTCCTGCACGCAATTCGATGCAGCAAACCGAAGTACCCAGTGGGATAAACTTCAGAGGCAGGCAGTTCCCGACGACGGGAGCGGCTTCGGGGCCATTGTGTACGGTGTCGCCAGCTTTTAGGCCAGCAGGTGCGACAACATAACTCTTTTCGCCGTCAGCGTATTTCAGCAATGCGATACGCGCCGAACGATTAGGGTCATATTGCACCGAGTCAACAACCGCAGGCATTCCGTCTTTGGCACGGCGAAAGTCGATGACGCGGTACTTTTGCTTGTGACCGCCACCACGGTGACGTGCTGTGATCTTGCCCTGGTTGTTGCGGCCGCCCGTTTTTCGCTTCGGTCGAAGCAAATTACGCTCTGGCTTGGCACCAGGAGTCAAATCGGCAAAGTCGCTTACTGACGCGTTTCGGCGTCCAGCACTTGTCGGTTTGTAGACTCGGATTCCCATGATGATTCAGTCAGCAGTTAACAGTTTGCAGTGGTCAGTTATGTTCGATAGAGCAGCGATGATGCTGCCGTGGTGTGTGCTAGAAGAAGTCGATGCGGTGATCTTCGCCCAGCTTGACGATCGCCTTCTTCCAGTCCGCAGTGCGGCCGGCTCGGAAACGATAGCGTCGTGTTTTGCCCTTCCGCGTCTGCGTGCGAACCTTTTCAACCTTAACGTTGAACAGAGTCTCGACAGCCTTCTTCACGTCCAGCTTGGTAGCATCGCGGTGAATTTGGAATGCGTATTGGTTGTTTCGGCTTGCCCGGTGAACCCCTTTTTCGGTCACGAGCGGGCGTAGCAGAACCTGGTGAGGTTCCAGCTCGATCGGACTTGTGGGTGCGGGTGGTGTGATGTGTGCCATGGTTTCTTCGCTCGGCTAATACGTTGTTTGTTCTGCAGTTGCGACTGGTCGATCCGTTGTTGTTCCCAGCGGATCGATCGCGTGCGGAAGAGCTTTCGCTCTACTCGGCACTGGCTTGCGTGCCAGCGAATGTTCCGTCTTTGATCTTGTCCATCGCGTCTTTGGTCACCAGCATCCGCTTGGGACGCAAGATTTCCAACGCGTTCAGGTCGCGAACCGGGTGGACGCTCACACCTTGAATGTTGCGGCCGCTCTTGTAAACAACCATGTCTTGGTCGGCGGTAGCAACCAAAGTGCTCGAGCCTTCAAGGCCCAGTGCCTTCAAGATCGTGGCCATTTCTTTGGTCTTTGGCTTTTCGAAGCCCAAGTTGTCGATTACCAGCACTTCGCCGTCGTCGATCTTCGAGCGGATTGCCATGCGGGTTGCCAATCGCACTGCCTTCTTGGGCAGACGGTAGCTGTAATCGCGAGGCTTGACCGTTCGTGCAACACCACCGCCGCGGCGAACGTTGGTTCGCTTGCTGCCAGCACGAGCGTTGCCCGTACCCTTTTGGCGGTACATTTTTTTAGTCGTGCCGCTCACTTGGCCGCGAGTACGAGTGTTGTGCGAACCTTGGCGTTTGTTGGCCTGGTACATCACAACCACATCGTGCAACAATTGCTTGTTGACGCGGTTGGCGATTGTTTCGGTATCGATATCGTACTGACCGACTTCGCTGCCGGTAGCATTGTAAATGGTTAGAGATGCCATCGGATGCTTTAACCCACCTTGTTAGTTTGGCGGACCGAAACGAAACCACCGTTAGGGCCAGGAACAGCACCACGGACGAGCAACAAGTTGTTCTCGGCGTCGATGCGAACCAGTTCCAGGTTTCGTACAGTCGTCTTTGTGTTGCCGTATTGACCCGCCATCGCGAGGCCTTTGAAGACGCGGCTCGGTGCTGCGGAACAGCCCGTGCTACCCGCGTAACGGTGGCACTTCTTGACACCGTGCGACGCTCGTTGACCTGCAAAGTTGTGTCGTTTCATGACACCCGAGTAACCGCGGCCTTTGCTTGTGCCCGTGACGTCGACTTTCTTGACTTCGGCGAACTGGTCAACCGTTACGGTTGCACCAACTTCGAGGTCGCTTTCGCCTCGGAATTCGCGGATGTATCGTTGCGGCTCACATCCCGCCTTGGCAGTCGCTTCAACGCCAGCGGCGGCGCGACTCTTACTTCGCTTGCTATCTAGCTTAGCGACATGACCCCGCTCACTGCGGATCGCCAGGCGGCGTGGCTTGTCTTCGAATCCCAATTGAACTGCTCGGTAACCGTCACGCTCTTCATTGCGAAGTTGCAGGACATGGCAAGGACCCGCCTGGATAACCGTTACCGGTACCGACGTGCCGTCTTCCAGGAAGACCTGAGTCATCCCGACCTTTCTGCCGAGAATTGATGGTGACATATCTTTCATCTCGTCCCGTCATTCCGCGGGACGTCCGTCGTTCGTGTTTTGGAACCCAAGATCGTCGAGGCGAACCTGCAAAGCCTGAGGTGCGTCGCAACTTAAGTGCGAGGCAAGACGCTGTGGTTATCGACTCGACTTCCGTTCATTTCGGAAACCGTTGCTTCTTAAAACTGAGTGCAAATATTGCCGGGGAACAACCAACGAAACGCTAGAGGGTTTCGGAAGAGCTGCCCTTGTTTTGGACAACAGGCAGTTCCGCTCGGCGATTGACCAGTCGGCTTTAGCGTGCTGATGCCTTGATTTTGATATCAACACCGGCCGGAAGGCTTAATTTGTTTAGTGCTTCGATCGTCTTGGCGGTAGCCTGGACAATGTCAATGAGACGCTTGTGCGTCCGGATCTCGTATTGTTGACGAGATTTCTTGTTTACGAAAGGCCCCGACAATACCGTGTATCGCTCAATGCGAGTCGGCAATGGAATCGGTCCATGTACTTCGCTGTGTGTACGCTTTACCGTATCGACGATTTCCTGTGCGCTAATGTCCAGCACAGAGTGATCGTATGCTTCCATACGAATTCGGATAACCTCACTAGCACCGGCTGACACGATCGCAAGTCCGTCGAAAAATAGGGTAAGGGAATTTGTTTTGTTGTCGTCGTGCCTGGCTGTTGTTTCGCTAAGCCAAGCACGCTAGAACACTCTTGTCCCGGAGCGGATATTCGCCCAGGTGGAAGGCGGAGAATTTACGTGCGATTTCGTTTTGCGTCAACGGCTGTTGAACGTTTCGTGAAAATTCTTTTCATTTTCTCTTTCAGTTAACACGCTACTTGGCGTGGATCTGCAGTCTTGGAGCTGGTTTTGCTGGTAAAACGTGGGCTATTACGGGGATTTACGCTGTTGGTCGGGATCGTGCCGCTTTGCTTGTTAATGACTGCAAGTCAACTTCATCCAAGTGAACAGGGGCTTGGAACGCATCAACAGCTCGGCCTTCCCCCTTGCTCGTCCCGAATTATGTTTGGGATTCGCTGTCCGGCATGCGGGATGACGACCTCTTGGGCCCACTTTACCCAAGGGCATTGGTGGCAAAGTGTCCAAGTGAATGTGGGCGGATTCTTACTCGCGATTGTGGCCTGTTTGGTCGTAGTGGTGTCGGCGGTGTGCTTTATAAATCCGAATCTGGATCTCATGCGTTATCAAAAACCGGCGGGAATCGCCGCAGTGGGGATTACCTTGATCACGCTGCTTGATTGGCTCTTTCGGCTCAAACAGTGACTTTTCGTCTCGATCAGCTTGCGGATGAGTGATCTGATTGCTATCGGCGGTCGAGCGGGCAGAATCCAGCGATCGTTTCAGAATTAAAAAATCGGTGTGGCGAGAAGTCAGTGAAAAAGCGTATGCACTGATTTTGACACTGTTTGCTTTAATATGAATCGCGTTGTTTGCCCTGCCTGGCGTGGCCGGGGGCATCGGTTCGGTGATGCGAAAGGATTCGCTAAAGATGACTAAACCCAGATTCGCCCGTTCTGCAGCCGCCGTTTCCGGTCTGGGGCTGCTGCTTTTGATGTTATTGGTGACGCAAACCGGGTGCTTGGGGTTGATGTCCAACTTCATCCATGCCGTCGGTGCGGATAAAGTCCCGGCGGACTACAAGGATGCAAAAAAGCTGCAGAAATGCCGGCTTGCGATCGTTACTCTTGCGGACAATAGCGAGTATTCCGATAACATTTCAGCTCGTCTTTTGAGCCGTTATGTCGGCGAGATTTTGACGCGAGAACTGTCCGATGTTCGTCTGGTCCGCGAAGATGAAATCGCCGATTGGCGAGACAGTAACGGTTGGGATAAAGTTGACTTTGCGGCGATCGGCAAAGGGGTCAAAGCCGACAAAGTGATCGGGATCGAACTGCGGAATCTGCGGCTTCGCGACGGAGCCACGCTGTACCGCGGTCGGTCTGACGCCAGTGTGGTTGTGATGGATGTCGCCACCGGCGAGGTGCTTTATCGTCGTGATTTGGACGAGTACACCTATCCAACCACCGCAGGACAATACACCAGCGAAACCACCGAATCTCGCTTTCGCAAACTGTATCTGGGCATGCTGGCGACCCAGATCGGGCGATCGTTCCACCCCTACGATTTCAGCGACACCATCGCCATCGACGGCGCAATCGCTAGCCAGTAATCACGGCCCAGTGTTTTAGCCCTAGGGTGTTCACTACTGGGGGGATTTCGGCTGCCGGGCAATTCGGCTTTGACGCAAAACGGGCGCTACCCAAACTAGGTGGCATTGGGGCCTGCGCCGGACCTGCAAGAGATCACTTTCGGGTTCCGGCGTCGCTGCCATCGCCAAGCGTTGGAAATTTGCGGGACTCCATGCTCCCGTGTGTGTGGCAATCGCCAGCGAAACACGCAGATTTCCCGCCAGCTTTACGCGGCATCGGCGACAAAGAAACGGCACTCGGATGTGCCCCGACTCGCGTTTTGTGCCCCGCCCGTCGCTAGGTTGCCCTGGCTCGCCCACGTTAAATGCAACAAATAACGCAGTATTGGCAAGCCGTAGGGCTCGATAGCGATGGCGTTTTAGGGCTCTGATGGGCCCGCAGCCGCTATTGCAAGTCGTCCAGCGATGGCAGCGCATCCGCAGCATCTGCTGCCTCTGCCGGAGCCGCTGGGGGGGCCGGAGCAGCGACGGCTGCCGCGTCAATGGCGGCGGGTTTTGCGATGTTTGCCGCCTCTTCCAGTGGGGGCTCGATCACGGCCGCGTCGACATCCACTGCGATGCCCGCCAGCTCCAATTCTTTGGCTTTCGCTCGCTCGATTTCAATCGCTGTCGGGCCAGCCATGTCTTTCAAAACTTCAATTTGTACCGTCAATCCTTCGATAAATAGCGGTTCATCCGACTTCGACTGGTCGTTCAAAGCTTCGACGACGCCCTGCATGGCCGCCAGCCATTCTTCGACAATGACCTTGTCTTTCGCGTCGACCGATGCTAGCAGTCCCGCAGGCGTTTTAGGGATGCCCAAGCTTGGGGCTCCGCTCGCACCGACGTGCAGTTGTTGGATGATATGCAGCAGTCGTTTGCGGGATGCTGTCACCTCGGGCTTTTGTGGGATTGCAACAGGTGCCATGGTCATTCCCATTCCGTATCCTTCCATCATGTCCATGCCCATATCGCCTTCCATCCCGTAGCTCGCGTCCATGCCCATGTCCATTCCCATGTCGCTTTCCATGCCTCCTGAGGCCATCATTCCGGGGTCCGAACCTTCCATTCCGTCCATGCCATCCATGCCCATTCGTCCTCCGGTCGGTTTGGGCGGTTCGTCGGTGAGCCGTAGGTGCGAATCGGGTGTGGAGGGTTGGATCGCAGCTTGCCTAGGGCGTTCAAGCGATTTGAGTCGTTTGACTTCGTCTTGAAGTGCTAACCAAACACGTGCGGACCAGCTCTCAAGTACGTCGCTGGGCGAGGCCACTTGGCCCTTCAACTCCTTCATCTTTCCTGCACGAGCAGCCGAATACACCGCGATCATGTTGGGGCGGCTCTGATCCGTACTGATGCTGACCAACTTTTTCGCTAAGTCCGGAGACGCACTCGTTCGGGCGTAATCGAGGATATCGACCGCGTAACGCTGCAGAAACGCATGGGCTTTTTCGCTGCGATTCGGCGGGGCCGGAGCGTCCAGTAATTCGGTCATCAGTTGGGTGATTTTGGTCCGTTGATTATCGTTGAGCCTGGAAAAACCGTAGGTCACATAGCGGCGAATTCCATGCAAAGCGGCCGCGCGAATCCCTTCGGCATTGTTCTCGTCCTCGTACAAGTTGATCAAAATCGGAAGCGAGGACGATAGCGGCACAGGGGGCTGTTGCTTCAGCAGATCCGCGGGAACCATGTCCAATCGGCCCAACACCAATGTCGCGTTGATGCGAGCGATCGGAGCGTAATTTCCCTCCGCGACCGGTTTCATCCCATAGAATACCCACTTCAAAATTTCGGTACCCGCAGGGGCTCCGCCTCGCTGCGCACGGCTGAGGTATCCCATCATCTCTTGAACGCTTTGCGAGACTTCCTCTAACGCATCGGGCTGAGTCATCTTGGCAGGCAGATAGGTCCTGAAATACACCTCCGCGACCCGTTTATCTGCAAACGCGTTGATGTCGCCACGGTGGCTGGCAAAGGAGCCAGCTGCGCGTTCCATCCGCTTGACCGTCGACTCTTTCTTGAAAGCATCGTTCATGGGGATCGTATCGAACTTTGCTTCTTGCCCATGGACTTGCACACCAAAGTAGCCCATCGCCGCCACCAACATCGCCAAAAACAAGGCGACAAGGCGTTCATGCGAGTGCGGATGCGACGAGTCGATGTGGGTTGTCGCGCGATGAATCATTCAATTTACCCGTGAGATGCGATGCACACCGTCGAAATCGATGTGGCCTGAGATGAGTTGGTTTGCTCTATTATCTCAGACACAGGGGCGAAGCGTCAAACAATTCTCAAGCTCCGGAGCGAGAAAAAACGTGAAAAGGGAACAGTTGAACTGGCAAAACCTGTTTCACTGAGCTATTTCACGTCTGAAATCAACTCGTTGTTTTGGTGAATGATGAATCAACCGGCTAAAAAGTCTTCGCAGCAAAGCCACCGTTCCTCAGGCAAGCCGGCGGCAAAGTCGTCCCCTGCCCCTGCGACACGAAATGCCGCCAAGCCCCAACAATCGGCTCGGCCAGTAGCCGCAAAACCAACCTCCCCCACGGCCCAACCGGTTCGCGAGCGGGCTGCAGCCCCCTTTACCGTCGGGGCCGCTGCCGTCGGGGGCACCCGGCCGATCCCACCGCGTGACTCGGCTGTCCTACAGCGATTGGCCGACGAAGTGGCGTCACGCCGCTTCACCACCAGCCAAATTCATGCCTGGCAACGCGAAATCTATGACCAGACGCTCTCACTGAGCCGTTTGATCAGCCGCCCTAACTTCACCAAGGTTGGACGTGATGACCTGGTGCGGATGATCCAAATGTACGACGAGCGGTTCTTTGCCGGGAAAATTTTGCCGACCGCCCGCGCCGAAGGATTGTCGTTTGGTTTCTCGTCACGGATGACGCGAGTGGCCGGCAAATTAGTCACTCACTATCCCCACGGCATCAATCGGCAACGCAACTTCGAATTGATCCTCTCTTCCACGTTACTGTTCCAGACGTTCGAGGACGTGGACCGGCCCGTCGAGGTGACAGGCCGCGTTTGTCGCAATCGACTCGAAGCGATGCAGCGGATCGCCGAACATGAGTTCACTCACCTAATCGAAATGCTAATTTGGAACAGCGGGAATTGTAACGAAAAACGCTTCCAATCGATTGCCAGTCGCTATTTTGACCATCGTGATTATCGGCACGATCTGATTACCCAACGCGAGCGAGCATTGATCAAGTTCGACGTTCGCGTCGGAGATCAAGTTCGCTTTGTGCACGATGGACATAACATGCTCGGACGCGTCAATCGCATCACGCGGCGAGCAACGGTGTTGGTCGAAAATCAAAAAGGACAGCGGTTCAGTGACGGAGGCCGCTATGTTCGCTACTACGTGCCGCTCGAAAAATTGACCAAGGTAAGCTGATCCAGTGTTATCCGTGGTGTAGCGTTCCGGTCGTGGATTTTCGCTACACCAAAATCTCCTCGACGACACGGCCTGCAACATCGGTCAAGCGGAAATCGCGACCCGCGTAGGGGTACGTCAAGCGAGTGTGATCAATCCCTAGCAAGTGCAAGAGGGTGGCGTGCAGGTCGTGCATGTGCACGCGATCGGTCCGGGCGTAGTAGCCAAAATCATCCGTTTCGCCATACGCAAAACCGCTTTTGACGCCGCCGCCGGACAACACCATCGTAAAGCCTTGGGGATTATGGTCGCGTCCATTTTTGCCTTGCACCACCGGCGTCCGGCCGAACTCGCCACCCCACACCACAAGCGTTTCGTCCCATAAACCACGGCGTTTTAGGTCACGAATCAACGCTGCGACCGGCAAATCCGTGGCCGCTGCGTTTTTGTTGTGACCGTCTTTTAAATTACCATGCTGGTCCCATACTTGGCCGCTGCTGACGCTGATGAATCGCACGCCCGCTTCGGCTAATCGACGCGCCAACAAACATCCGCGACCATACGAATCGGTCGTTTTTTCACCGATCCCATAATCTCGCAGCGTCGCCGCGGATTCGTTGTTTAGGTTCATTACCTCGGGTGCAGCATTTCGCATTCGCGATGCCAAGTCGACCGCTTCGATGGCCCCTTCGATTTCTCGATCCGCACCACTGCGGGCCAAATGCCGCTGGTTCATCGCTTGAATAAGATCGAATCGATCACGTAATGATGCTTCGTCTTCGCGGCTGTCGAGAAATGGAATCTTGCCATCGCCAAACCGGCCGTTGCGTCCGATCACGGTCGCTTGGTGCATCGCCGGCAGAAACGCGGCGCCGTAGTTGCGTGGGCCACCATGCGCCGTCGCGGGCGAGATCGCCACATGCGCTGGCAAATCAGGATGACCGCTTCCCAACGCGTAACTAATCCATGCTCCCACACTCGGACGCACCAGATTGTCGCTGCCGGTGTTAACCATGCCGACGGCTTGCCCATGCGACTGCCCTTTCGTGTGCATGCTGCGGATCACACACATCGAGTCGATTTCGGATGCCATGTGAGGCAGCAAATCGCTGACCCAAAGCCCCGATTCGCCGCGTTTTTTGAATTTCCACGGCCCGTTCATCAGCATCGGGGCCGCGTCAATGTTCGGTGGCAAAGCAAAGGGCAGTGGCTTTCCATCCTGCTTCGCTAACATCGGTTTGTAATCGAAGGTATCGATGTGACTTGGACCGCCATGCATAAACAAAAAGATCACACGTTTGATTTGGGGCGGCACGTGAGGCACTTCGACTGCCGCGGCGGAGCAACGCGAAACAAGCGAAGGTGCCGAAACCATGAGCGAGCCCAGTCCGATACTAGCAGCGGTGTGAAAGCGTCGTCGTGAAAAAGTCATGGTCGGACCGTGAGAGGATCGGCGGGGTGAATTCGAGGCCGCAACTTCAATCGCGAGCAAATGTTTTTGGGGAAGGCTAGTCGAGTAATCGGAATTCGGTCGCGGCAAACATCGCGGCGATAAAGGCATGCCATCGCGTGATTGAATTTTGCTGGCCAGCGAAAAAATCAGTGGCAAGCTCACGATCCTCCGCTGTTGGCATCCGCTGAAAACAACATCGGTAGGCTGCTTCGATCCGCAACGAAAAATCGGAGTGATCGCTGCAGATTCGTTTTGCCGTCGCCTCGGACCACTGCTTGATTTCGGGGCTGTTAATCAACACTAACGCTTGGCCAGGCACATTTGTGGTCGGACGTTTGCCTACCAACAAGTCGGGATCCGCTGCATCGAGTGCGGTCACCAATGCCGGCACATAACCCCGAACAACTGGCATATACAGTGTGCGGCATGATTGGGATATCGATCCAATCTCGGAGTTACTGTCACTATTGTTGTTCGAAACGAGCACCCCCATCCCTTTCATCGGCTCGAATCGCGGCGTGCGGTCGAGCTGGTTCGCGGCGACAAGCATCGTGTCGCGGATCGCTTCGGCAGGCAATCGCCGACGATGCATTCGCCAAAGCAGCCGATTCTCGGGATCGATCTGATTTGAAATGGAGTCTAGCGCTGACGAGCGTTGGTACGCTTGAGTCGTAACGATGCTGCGAATCAACGGCTTTACTTGCCAACCACCTCGCAGAAAATCGGATGCAAGTAAGTCGAGTAGTTCAGGATGCGAGGGACGTTCACCCTGCACGCCAAAATTGTCGACCGTCCGGACGATCCCTTCGCCCATCAGATGCATCCAAACGCGATTGACAAACACTCGAGCCACAAGTGGATTGTCGGGGTCGGTCAACCAATCAGCCAATTCCAAACGGCCGCTGCCACGAGGTGACGCGATCGTGGCGCTCCCGCCACTGCAGACTTGCAGGAAGCCGCGTGGCACGCGATCGCCCAAGTTCGCCGTTTCGCCGCGAATATGAATCGGGCAATCTGCAATCATGTCGCTGCTTCGGTCTCGCGGTGCCATCGCCAAAGGAAGTGGCTCTGGTGGATTCTTTTTTAGCTCCGCGATCTTTGCTTGAACATGTTCACGCTCTTTGCTTTTTTGCTCGACTGCTTGGCTGATGCGAGGATCCGTTTTTGGCTTGTCTGCTGACTCGCTCGCTGCGTCCACCTGCAAAAATTGGATCGCGTCTACAATCACATAGCCATCGGTGTTGGTGTTGCGGATCGTGACGATGGCGTCTTGATCTGCGTTGAACTGGAACTCGCCTAGTGAGTTCCAGATTTCGTCGATTGCCGCGGTTCGTTGATTGACAAACAGGTTGTGATCGCCGCTGGCATCCTGGATCGTGATGGGAACCTGCGATGCACGATTGGAACCAGGCGAACCTGCTATCCGGATTTCGTAGCGTCCGGACTCGGGCAGTCGCACTGAAAATTGAATCGAAAGCTTTCCCTTGTCGCCGTTGTTATCGTGCACATAACCTTTGGAAACAAAAGTGTGGAAAAGCGTTGACGCTTTCCAGTGTCCTGACTTCTTGCCTTCTTCGTCATCAATCACGATCCCGCGGTGCGTGATGCGTTCTTTCTGTGCTGCCAATTCTTTGTCGAGTTGCTTCAAACTGTCCTCAAGCGATTTCTGTTGTTGTTTGTGATCCGCCAACGCTTTTTTGTGTTTGTCGCTGGTCGGCAGTGGCGTTTTGTTCCACGTGCTGACGTACTGCTGGCTTTCACCGTTGAGCGTTTGTGTGCTGCGAAAAATACCGGCCAATGCGTAGTAGTCTCGCATCGGCACAGGATCAAATTTGTGGTCGTGGCAGCGAGCACATCCTAACGTCAGTCCTAGAAACGCACGGCCGACGGTGTCGATCTGTTCGTCGACCACATCCATTTCCAATTTGTCTTTGTCGCGTTCGCTCAGCATCTTTGTCCCCAACATCAGAAACGTCGTGGCGACAAGGTTGTCCCATCGCTGCGAATCGCTCGAAGAGGGTAACAAATCGCCAGCGATCTGTTGCTGGATCATTTCGTCAATCGATCGGCCATCGGCAAACGAGCGGACCAAATAGTCGCGATAACGCCAAGCGTCGTGGTGGGTGGCATTAAAGTCAGCTCCGTTACTGTCGGCGTACCTGGCTAGGTCCATCCAGTGGCGTGCCCAATGTTCGGCAAACTCAATGGAGCTTAGCAATCGGTCGACAATCTGAATCCAATGTTGCGGGGATGGATCTTCGCTCCACGTCTGTTGCAAGTCGATGCTCGGAGGAAGTCCGGTGAGGTCAAAGCAAAGTCGTCGCAAGCGAACGTCCGGCGCCGCAAGTTCATTGGCGTCAATCTTCGCATTCGCAAGTTTCTCATCCAAAAAACAGTCGATCGGCGAACCGCAAGAACGAGGACGCTCGCTGGACGCGGAAGTCGCGGATGTTTCAGAAGGGGGTGACGCGAGGGGGATCGCCGGAGCGTCGATCGGGCGAAATGCCCAAAATTGCTTCCCCGCTTCGATGTTGATCGCGGGTTTCGTTTTGGCGATTGCCGGCGGTTGGTCTCGCGGATCGATCGCTCCAGCAGAAATCCACTGTTCAAAATCCGCAATCACCTTGGCCGGTAACTGTCCTTGAGGCGGCATTTCGGTTGATTCATAGCGGATGGCGGAAATTAACAAACTGGCCCGCGGGTCTCCCTGCACGATGGCCGGTCCACTATCGCCACCGTTTGTCATGCCGCCCGAAGAATCCAGCAGCAGCGATCCGCCAAGATCGTCCGATTCCGCTGAGTGGCACTCGTAGCAATGCTCGACCAAAACAGGACGGATGCGATTCTCAAAAAAGTCGACCGATCCTGGTTCCTGAGACCATGCCGCCAGCGAAAAAAAAGCGAATTGAAATACAACACCAGCGGACAGAATGATACGACGGCTCATCGAGGTGGAAGCTGTGGCCATAGCGTAAGTCTATCGAGTGCGGGCGAGGATGGACGTCGATGGAGGCGGGAGCGGCCGTGGGAGCTGATTATGGTTGTTTCGGCACCCTCCTAGGTTAGCACAGACGGATTATTCCTGCACAACGGATTATTCCTGCACAATAGAAATCGAAGCTCGCTTCACAGGTCGACTGCAACCATTGGGTGCAATCCCGATAGCCGTTTGGGCCACCGCTGTGAAGCATTTAGAGACGGCAATTTACTGAAAAACTCCTGTATAACCGTTTCCCCGTTTGTTACATCACACCAACGAATTCGACATCCATGAAGATTCTGATTTTGACCGGTGCCGGAATTTCCGCTGAATCGGGCGTGCCGACCTTTCGTGACGCGAATGGATTGTGGGAAGGGCACCGATTCGAAGATGTCGCCACGCCCCAAGCGTTTCAGCGGAATCCGGCCTTGGTCCACGATTTCTATAATCAGCGACGTCGTTGTTTGTTGGATGCAAAAATCCAACCCAACGCAGCTCATCGAGCCTTGGCTGAGTTTGAAGCGGCACAACGAGACGATTTTTTACTCGTGACGCAAAATATCGACGATCTGCATACGCGCGCAGGCAGCAAGCGTGTGTTGGCGATGCACGGAGAACTTTTGAAAGCTCGCTGCGTCCGCACGGGAGAGATCTTTCCGTGGCGAGATGATCTCGATCAGTCAACGCCCCATCCCACTCGGCCTGAGATTCGCGGAACGCTGCGTCCCCACGTCGTTTGGTTTGGCGAGATGCCGTTGGGGCTCGAGCAAATCCAAGAAGCGGCAAGCCAGGCTGATTTGTTCATCGCGATCGGAACCTCGGCAGTCGTCTATCCCGCCGCCGGCATCGTTCGGCAAACCAAGCCCAGTTGCCGGAAAATTGAAATCAATCTCGACGACACACCAAACTCCAGTGAGTTCGATGAATCGATTCGAGGCAAAGCCAGTATCGAGGTGCCTGCATTTCTGAAAAGCTTGGATCTCGATTGAGTAGCCAGGCTGCGAAAAAAAATCCCGGCCGCCTCGTCGTATGACGCAGGTTGACCGGGATTCAATTTTCGTTAATGGATGTGGATCTGTGCCAGCGAGTTATTTGATCTCGAACAGTTCCACGACGAAATGCAGCGTTGCATTGGGCGGAATCACACCCCCGGCACCCCGTGCGCCATAACCAAGTTCCGATGGAATCTCGAGTTCGATCATTCCCCCTTCGCCAACAAGTTGCATGCCTTCGGTCCAACCTTTGATCACACCGCTCAGTGGAAACGAAATCTTGGAAGCGCGACGATAGGAGCTGTCGAAAATCGAACCGTCGTCTAGCCAGCCTTTGTAATGGACTTCGACACTGTCTTTCGCAGTCGGTTTCGCTTTGTCGCTCTTGCGTAGGATGCGGTACTTCAAGCCGGAGTCGGTTTTCTTGAACTCGGCCTTCGCGTCATCGTCGATCGCGCCAGGCTTATCTTTTTCTTGAGGGTCAACAGGACCTGGCTTCAGTTTCGAGTCCTTGTCGTCCGCAGGAACTTCGTCGCCGTTAGCGCCAACGGTCATGGAGACAAATAGCAACAAAAGCAATGCAGTTTTCAGCATGCGAAACATCCTAAACAGAGAAAACAAGTGAATTTGTGATCGGCAAATCATAGCAGAATGCACAGTCAGCGTGTGCCGACCCTGTACGCCGGCCCTGTGCGCTAATCGAGGCGAGATCAACCGTGAGATTTCGTTCGCTGCCACCGCAAATTCAGCTCACGCAATCTCCCGTAACCATTCGGTTGCTTGCACCACGCTGAAAAGAAAGATTGATTGGTGACGAGTTGCCTATGCGGCGCGACGCTGACTTGATGCCGCTGACGGCAGGCTTTCGATCATTTCTTGCGAAGTCGTCTCTTGGTTTGCACCGCCGCAGTCGCTCGTCGACTGTAATCGATTTACGAAACGATCTGCTAACGCCAACATCGCATGTTCGGTGCGTGAGTCGGCACCACCGTAAATCGGCAGACGGCGGCCAATCCGGATGGCGGTATCGCGGATCAAGAACGCCGATATCGCCTTGTCGGCGTTCCACATTTGGATGATGAACGCCGACGAGCCCAGGGTAGGGATCATCCCAACCGCAAACGCGACACCGTGAGGGATGTCAGCCCTTCGATTGCTCCACATGCTTATGAGCGTGACGGCGGTTCGCATGGTCGGCAGGATTAAAAACGCAGCAACGGCATACCAGATACTTCCGCCGGAAAGATAAAGTGTCACGCCGCCAACCTTTATTGGCGCCAAGATCGGGGACAAGGTTTTAATGGCCAAGTGCTTCGCAAGACCGCGAGAATAAACACTAATCCGCTCGCCACTGAAATTTGCTCGCAACCGGAGGGCTTCGTCTTTCCCAATCCATCCGCGAGTTTCCCAGGTCCTGACAAATCGCTCGAATGCTCGCCGTCCGGCCTTAGCTTGATAACAAGCACTCGACAATATTGCGATTGTTCGGCGGTACTGAAGTCGCCGCCGATGAGGATCGCTTGTCACTCGATGAATTTGCGGAGTGGTGAGCGCCGAGACCAATCGGTGCCATGCAAAGGAGATCGGCCCCAAACGTTGCCTTCGATTCCCGCGAGGCAGTCGCCGGTCCGTTTCCCATTGCCGTGTGATCCGACTTCGGTGACGACGCAGGATAACCGTTCGAAATCGAGCTTCGCGAACACTCCGTATTGCAGTACGACAAACTGTACGGCGGTAACGATCGCATCCCATCAGTTTCCGCAGGCGACGTCCGAGCGAAAAGGGCAGAATCCCGGTCAACGAAAAGCATATCCAAAACAAAATACTGCGTGTGAGCCGCTCACGCCCAATGTCATCAACCAATCCTTCATTGACATAGCGAATGATGGATTCTTGGCGGTAAACATTTTGCCTGCTGCTGGAGAACCACCGCCACGGTTTTCGAAAAGGTGCGATCTCCGAATCTTTCCACCGCTGCGTGCATTCCACCAATTGCTTGATGTCATTTTGGAATTCATCTGCCAGTGCAGTTTGACCACGTAACCGCAGTGAATCTTGGATCGATTTTGAAGACGTTAATAAAGTCTCGCGATCTAAGTCATCAAAAGGAAAAACGGATCCGTTTCGCCAAGCCGCAAATAGGTAACGAGGTAACAAAACTGCGGGAATACCCGATTCCAAATCGATGATGACGAAGGGTCGAGTCTCGCTGGCATCATTCGCCGACCGAGGGTAAAGCGTGAGGCTCGGTTTGAGTGGCATTAATAGGTTGGCGGTAGATACAAAAGAGTTGGGTGCAACCTGCCATCCAGATCCATATAGTCCGCAATCGATCAGCAGTCGCTCCAGCCGATGCATCTGGTCCACCAACGTTTTCATCTCATCGTTAGCTATCATTCCCGTGGATTTTGGTATCGGTCCACGTCCATCAATCCATTCCGCCGCTAGAATCCAAGACCGCCGCGATGGATCAAAACGGACATACAGTGGATGGGCGACACGGACGGACGAATCTGCGGCTTTTAAAAGCGTCGCGACGACACGGCGGCGATAGAAACACGCGAGGATCGCATGGCGATTCACCTTGTATGCAAAGGGGGATGCAAAAGCGATCCGGTAAATGAGGCGTGTTAGCAAGCCTGGATCAAATACCTTTTCGACGCATCGCTCGCAGCGGCCATCGTCCCAGCAGGCTTCAACGAGCTCTGCAGTCGCGGCACGTCCCCGCCCAAGTTCGCGAATCTTCGTGACACGCGTGGGGGCTGCAAAATTTTCCGCAGGGTTGCCAAGGACCGCATGTTCAGCGAGTAAGTGCCTAGGTGCCAAATTTACCTCGATCTAAAATCAGCGAAACGTTGACGACTGAATTGGATCACCAAGATGACCACCCTGTAACGCCAGTCGGAATATCCACGCATTCACGAATAGAAGAAGCGTGTAAGCGTAGATTTCGACGATCTCTTCAAACGAAACCCAGCTAAATTCTTCACTAAGTTCCGCAATCGCAAAACAACTTAGAAAAAGAAACGCGGGCCAAGAAAATCTCGGATGCCAGAGCCGAAACAGCAATTGCCGCTGCTGAACGAACATCACCAGCGTCGCCACGAACGCGGCAATCGCGGAGCTTCCGAAAATCAGTTCTTTTGACCTCGGTGTTAACGTAATACTTGATACGTATCCCAATGTTTCACTGTTAGGAAGCTCTCTCGCACAGCCGAATGCGGCAACTGCGGAAAGGGTCACGGCGATACAGATCCAAACCCGCTTTTTTGAAAAAATTGCCGCCAGAACACCGACAATAAATGCGCAGCCAAGCGTCCCAAATTGAGCATTCTCAATCCATCCATTCTCATCGGAGAAGTCGCCATGGCCAAAAAAGCGAAATCCAATCCAGCATGGAATGGTGATCGCACTCGAGAGCACAAGCGAATGTAACGGAAGCCGAAGATAGGGCCAAACCGGACGCGTGTTATTATCAAAATCGCACATCGATTCACGTGTTGCTGTATGGATAACACAAGTAGCTAAAACTGCCAAACTAGCCTGTCCTATCTATAGAAAATCACTCGCCAAGCAATAGAGTGATTGGCGGTAAATATTAATTTTCCGCGCTGAAATACAACGTAATCTTCATAGCAAATCGTCGTTGGGTTGCGGACGCGAATGTACTGAATTTAGGCAATCAGCCCTCCGCGGCCGTATTCCTGCGGCCGACTCTCCTAGGGCGAACGGTAAAATAGAATTCACCTCCCCTT
>TARA_R110002073_G_scaffold6370_2_pt1 | contig 29021 bp, 27 predicted proteins | sample TARA_R110002073 | Tara Oceans TARA_R110002073 (sample SAMEA4397174) | marine metagenome | biome: Polar Biome; feature: [DCM] deep chlorophyll maximum layer (ENVO:01000326); material: water (ENVO:00002006), including particulate matter (ENVO:01000060) such as... | depth 40 m | reverse complement strand
TGCCTACGAATTTTTTGAAGAAGGCTATGTGTTTAATGGTTATTTAACTGAAGAAAAACTAGAAAAACGCTTTAAAGTAGTTTATGATGAGTTTACTTTAACCATTGAAGGTGTAACAGAAAAAGAAAGTAGAAAAGATAATGTTAATCCAGATTTTAATGGCGTTTTATTCTTTAAGCTTAATAACCAAGAGACTTTAGAAAATAAAACTGTGAGCGTAAAGCATCATAAAGATTTTAGAAACATAGAAGTCTTTCAAAAACATGAAAATAGTATTGCTATTATTGATGATAAATCACATGGTGATATTATAAATTGGCAACATTATTATTCGAGCTGGAAACCACTTAAAAAATTGTCAAGTAATAACAAATTTAAGGTTTTACCTATTTCAGCAAAAGAGACAACAAGATTTATAAACGTTAATATTGATGAACTAAAAACGTTTGTAAACGATGTTTGTGGTGAAACTTGGAGCGACGCTATAAAAGATGTAACGTCTTTAAATGACTATCCAACAAAAATAGTGATTAGTAAAATGTATCTGCGTATATTAATGACAGATATTGATGGCTATAAAACAGAGAAGATCCTTATTTTTGAAGTACCTCTTAGTCAAACAAAAAAAGATGCATATGCAAAACTTTAAACCATATTACGCAGTAATATTTACATCTATAGTAACCAAAAACACCGAAGGTTATAGTGAAATGGCAATAAAAATGGAAGATTTAGCCAAAACACAATCTGGCTTTTTAGGTATTGAAAGTGCTCGTGAAGCTGTAGGTATTACTGTGAGTTATTGGGAAAGTTTAGAGGCTATAAAAGCTTGGAAACAGAATTCAGAACATTTAATTGCACAACAAAAAGGACGTGAACAATGGTATAGTTGGTACAACACCAAAATTTGTAAAGTAGAGCATGAATATGAATTTATTCAACCTTAAGCAACTTTAACTTTTCACAATAATTCTTAGTTGAAATGTGGGGAGATTTAAAAATAAATTGCAAAATTATTCTTTTTCATTATTCCCAAGTATTAAATGGCTGTTTACTTAATTGTGAATTGTAATATTTTATATTTCCTGTAACTTCTTCTCCTAGCCAATCTGGTTTTGAAAAAGATTCATCTTCTGATTGTAATTCTACCTCAGCAATTACCAATCCTTCATTATCACCAAAAAATTCATCAACTTCAAAAACATGATTATCAACCTTAACTTCGTGCCTCAGTTTATCAATTACTCCCTTTTCACAAAACTCCAATAGCGCTTTCGCATCATTTTTAGAAATCTCTTTTTCCCATTCAAAACGTGATAAACCATCATTGAATGATAGACCTTTAACAGTCAACATTCCTTTACCATGCTTAATCCTTACTCTAACCGTTCGTTCAGGATTACGGTTTAAAAACCCTTGAATAATCCTGAATTTTTGCTGCGCTTGGTCTTTAAAAGCGTCTGATATTACTAAAAATTTACGTTCAATTTCTATCATAAACATGCCCACGAAAGTGGGTATCTCATTAAATTTATCTCAAAACTTCAAATTGAGATTCCTGCCTTATTCATTGATTTTTATTTAATTTTAATGAATTCGTGAATCTTCGATTTCGCAGTAATGCCAAAAGACATTTAATGTCTAAATTTACAGTATGTCAACCGATTTACCAATAAGAAAAATTATTCATGTCGATATGGATGCGTTTTATGCCTCTGTTGAGCAAATGGATAACCCTGAACTTAAGGGTAAGCCTGTTGCTGTTGGTGGTGGTGGAAAACGAGGTGTTATTAGTGCTGCGAGTTATGAAGCAAGAAAGTTTGGAGTAAAAAGTGCCATGTCTGGGAATTTAGCCATTAAATTATGCCCAGAACTTATTTTTGTGAAACCTAATTTTGAACGTTATAACGAAATTTCTAAAAAAATTAGGAAAATATTCTACGATTTTACCGATTTGGTGGAACCTTTATCGCTAGATGAAGCCTACTTAGATGTGACCCAAAACAAAAAAGGAAATCCGAGTGCATCGCTTATTGCTAAAAAAATAAGGCAACACATTTTTGATGAAGTTGGTTTAACAGCTTCGGCTGGTATTAGTATTAATAAATTTGTGGCAAAAATTGCAAGTGATTACAACAAACCCAATGGGCAAAAAACCGTAAATCCAGAAGAAGTTCTTGAGTTTTTAGAGCAATTAGATATTAGGAAATTTTATGGTATTGGTAAAGTAACTGCCGAAAAAATGTATCAAAAAGGCATTTTTAGTGGAAAAGATTTAAAATCAAAATCAGCAGATTATTTAGAAGAAAATTTTGGAAGGTCAGGGAAATCGTATTACTACATTGTTCGCGGGATTCATAATAGTGACGTAAAACCACATCGTATTAGAAAATCGTTAGCTGCTGAACGCACCTTTTATAACAACCTTACAAGTGAAGTATTTATGCTTGAAAAACTAGAACATATTGCTGAAGAAGTTGCGAAACGTTTAGATAAAAGTAAGATTGCTGGAAAAACCATAACACTCAAAATTAAGTACAGTGATTTTACCTTGCAAACACGAAGCAAAACCTTGCCTTATTATGTAAGTGATAAAGACATAATTTTAGATACAGCAAAGGCATTATTATATCAAGATACTTTAAACGAATCTGTACGATTATTAGGGATTTCGCTCTCTAATTTAAACACGGAAACGAAGAAAAAACCTGAATCCAAAAGTGTAAGTGTGCAATTGAAGTTTCAGTTTTAACTTTCCTTTTTAGGGGTTTTTAAAAAAGTGAGCTTTGCTTACTTCTACAAAATATTGCTTTGGTAACGTCCAGTATAAAGCATCTATACTGAGTTGTCGAAGTATTGAAACAATGCAAATAATAGCATTGTGTGCAGTTTAAAAACCAAAAATCAGATGCTTTTGTAACATTATGGACAGTTAAACGTCACATATATAATCAATCAAAACAATCAACTATGTATTCAAATCAAAAAGCTGGAAGAATTTCTGGCGTTTTATTTCTATTTGTTTTTATTTCAGGTATCGTCATATTTCAATTTTTACAAGGCTCAGTACTTTTTTTAGATAATTTTCTTACTACCACTTCTAAAAATTCCACCCAAATCATTATTTCTGTATTACTTGGTATTTTAAGTGGCGTAGCATCTATTAGTATAGCTGTAATTTTGTTGCCAATTTTTAAAAGGCATAGTTTTTATTTGGCGTTTTTATATCTGGCATTTTGTATTTTGAACTTTATGACCATAATGCTTGATAATGTAAGTGTTGTATCTATGCTGGAACTAAGCCAAGGATATGTAAAAAATGTCAATGGAAATTCTAATAGTTTAGAATTAATGGGGACACTATTTTACGAAAAGCATCGATGGACACATTACATGTTCCTGCTAATTTCTTGTTTTCCTGTTTTTGTATTGTATTATACATTTTACTTATCCAAATTAGTGCCAAGAATTATTTCGGTTTTTGGGATATTTGCAGTAATACTTATGTTTATTGAGGTATTATTTTCAGTTTTTGGGTATAGTGTAAGTATGAACATGCTCCTCCCAATGGGGTTAATACAACTCATTCTTCCTATTTGGTTAATTTATAAAGGATTGAATTCAACGCTATTAGAAAAAACTGTTAATTAAGGAAAACCGTACACTCAACTTATATAATTAGGCATGATTGAAACATATACCGGAAAATATTAGTATAAATCTATGTGGTATATTATATATAAAAACGTTAAACGAAACCCTAAAAATTACAAGTCGTTATTTCGGTAACACGAAGTGTGTTTACCATACCTTTATCCTTTATTGGCATTGCAGCTAAACTAATTAGCATATCGCCTTCTTCTAAATAACCTTTTTTACAAGCAATGGCATTAACATCTTCAATAGTTTCGTCTGTACTTACAAATTTATCATAATAAAATGCATTAACGCCCCAGAGTAAACTAAGTTGTGTCAAGATACTTTTATTGGAGGTGAACACCAAAATATGTGCATCTGGTCGCCATGCCGAAATTTGAAACGCTGTATAACCGCTATTGGTTAGGGTAGAAATTGCCTTAGCGTTTATTTCGTTTGCCATATTTGCGGCATGAAAACAAATAGATTTGGTAATGTAACGGTTGGTACGAATATGTGGTGGGTCTTGTGGTACGGTTATTAAGTGTGAGTCTTCAACGCTTTTAATAATGTCTGCCATTTGCTTAATAACTTGTACTGGGTAATTCCCAACCGAGGTTTCGCCAGATAGCATTACTGCATCAGCACCATCCATAACCGAGTTTGCCACATCATTGACCTCAGCACGTGTAGGTGTTAAACTGTTGATCATGGTTTCCATCATCTGTGTGGCAATAATTACAGGAATTCGAGCTTTTTTTGCTCGTAGCACTAGTTGCTTTTGTATTAAAGGCACTTCTTGAGCAGGAATTTCAACACCTAAATCGCCTCTTGCCACCATTAAACCATCACAATACGCCACAATTTTATCAATATTTTCTACAGCTTCTGGTTTTTCGATTTTCGCTATAATTGGAATTTTATGCTCTGCATGTTCCTTAATTAGTTCTTCTAGTTGCATTAAATCTTCTGCGTGTCTAACAAACGATAAAGCAATCCAATCTACCTTTAATTTAATAGCAAAAAGGGCGTCTTCAATATCTTTTTCGGTTAATGCTGGCTGCGAAATATTGGTGTTGGGGAGGTTCACTCCTTTTTTAGATTTTAACGGTCCTCCTTGAATTACTTTGGCAATAACTTCGCTTTTCTTATCGGTAGATACTACTTCAAAAATTAGTTTCCCATCGTCTAATAGAATGCGTTCTCCAGGTTTAGCATCCTGTGGAAACCTTTCGTAAGTCATATATACACGATCTTTGGTTCCTTCAAACCTTTTTCCAGTAGCAAAAACTATAGTGTCGCCTTCATTTACTATAACCTCAGCTTGCATGTTCCCAACACGTAGCTTAGGCCCTTGTAAATCACCTAAAATAGCAGCGTTATAGCCAAACTCATCATTTAGTTCTCTAATTAGGGCAACCCTTGCTTTTACGTCTTCATAATTTGCATGTGAAAAATTTATTCGAAACACATTAGCGCCTTCATCAAGCATTGCCTTAAGTGTTTCTTTTTTATTTGTTGCAGGTCCTAAGGTTGCAACTATTTTGGTCTTCTTTCTTTTATTGGTCATTAATTAAAAATTAAATTGTCTTTAGATTTTAGCTGTGATACATCAATGCTGTAAACTGCTGCAATCTGTGATATTTCTTGAATGTTGTGAATAATTGTTTTTTCATTTATAAAATTTCCGTCGTTGTCAATTTTCAACAAATAATTCACTTTTTTATATTCTGGAATTAAATTATGTGTTCGTAATATGTTGCTTTGTTTTTCAAATAATGAGCCTGTGCTTACAATGCTTTCTTCTTCTTTTTTGCAAACATTAGACACCAAGTTCCAAATCATTCTTTGATTTTTATCTTCCCATTCGTAAATAGAAAAGAATGAAGCAGTATATTTAAAATCTAAGTCTTGAGGTTTTCTTTGTAAATTTATTTGAAGTTGCTTGTTTAAAAGGTAGGCAATGCGATAGTCTTCAATAGTACAATGAATTGCTAAAAGAGAATATGTTTCAACACCAAAATCATCAACAAGTAGCTTGTGTAACGCCATAACGCTTAAATTATGAAATGTAAATATAGTATTTTAACATTATAATAGACGATTGTTTTTTTATTACTTGACAATAAAATAACACGAAAACGTTGTAGTACTAACTTTAATCTAAATAGCTCTAGAAATTTTTCCTTGAAATGCAAAAAATGCTCGTTTTGAGGCTTTTTCTTCAGCTTTCTTTTTTGAAGTAGCTCTAGCTTTGGCTATTACCTTATTGTTTATGGATAGTTTTACAGAAAAATGTTTTAATTGATCATTTCCTGTATCCTCATAAACATTATAGTTAAAACTCTTTTTTTCTTTTTGGCACCATTCAATGAGTAAGCTTTTGTAGCTAATAACCTTACCCTCCAGTTGTTCTATGTCAACATGAGGCGTTATAACTCGGTCGTAGATAAATTTCTCACAAGCTGTATAGCCTTTGTCCAAAAAAATAGCACCTACTAATGCTTCAAATAGATTGCCATGAATATTATTTCCAAAATTATCTGTTGGAATTCTACTTTTGACCAAATCTATTAGGTTTAATTCTTTACCAAGTTCATTTAAGTGCTCACGACTTACAATTTTTGAGCGCATTTTTGTTAAATACCCTTCGTCACCCTGTGGTACTTTATTAAATAAATGAAATGCAATTACTGCACTAAGCATTGCATCGCCAACAAACTCCAAGCGTTCATAATTAATGGGAATACCCTCTTTGTCACGAATATTCATGGACCTGTGCGTGAAGGCTTTTTTGTAGAAATTTTTGTTTTTAGGTTGGAATCCTAAAATTTGATGTAGTTGAACAAAAAAATTCCCGCCTTCATTAGAACGGGAATTTTTTTTCAATATGTTACGAATGAATCTCATTCGGGATTTAATCTAATTTCTTGAATAATACACAAGCGTTGTGTCCGCCAAATCCAAATGTATTACTCATTGCGACTTTAATATCTCGTTTCTGAGCTTTATTAAGTGTTAAATTTAATTCTGAGTCTATGTTTAGGTCAATCGTTTCGTGATTAATTGTTGGTGGTACAATACCATGTTGCATAGCCATTATCGAAGCTATAGCTTCAATAGCACCTGCAGCACCCAACAAGTGACCTGTCATAGATTTTGTTGAATTAATATTTATGTTTTTAGCATGACTGCCAAATACTTCAGATATAGCTTTTAATTCGGCAACATCACCTAATGGTGTTGATGTACCGTGTGTATTAATATGATCTACATCTTCGGGATTTAAACCAGCATTTTCTAAACAATTTTTCATTACTGCAACAACACCAATCCCTTCAGGATGTGGTGCTGTCATATGATATGCATCAGAAGATAACCCACCACCTACAACTTCTGCGTAGATTTTAGCTCCTCTTGCCTTAGCATGTTCATACTCTTCTAAAACAATAGAACCTGCTCCTTCACCTAACACAAAACCATCTCGGGTCGCATCAAAGGGTCTAGACGCAGTTTCTGGACTTTCATTACGAGTACTCATAGCGTGCATAGCATTAAACCCTCCCATACCAGCAATGGTAACTGCTGCTTCGCTTCCACCAGTAATTACAACATCACAATGACCTAAACGAATAGTGTTTAGAGCATCAATCATTGAATTTGCAGAAGAGGCACAAGCAGAAACTGTTGTGTAATTAGGGCCCATGAAACCATACTTAATAGAAATGTTTCCTGGGGCTATATCAGCAATCATTTTGGGAATGAAACGTGGATTAAATCGAGGTGTTCCGTCGCCAGCAGCAAAATTCAACACTTCTTCTTGAAATGTTTCTAAACCACCTATTCCAGCTCCCCAAATAACTCCAACTCTTAATTTATTTATAGCGTCTAAGTCAAGTTTAGAGTCTGCAATTGCTTCGTCCGAAGCTACCATTGCATACTGTGAAAACTTATCCATTTGACGTGCTAACTTTCTATCAATAAAGTCGGTAACTTCAAAGTTTTTTACTTCACAAGCAAATTGTGTTTTGAACTTTTCAGCATCAAAATGTGTGATTGGTGCAGCACCACTTTTACCATTTATAAGACCATCCCAATATTCATCTTTGGTGTTTCCTATAGGTGTAAGTGCTCCTAGACCAGTAACTACAACTCGCTTTAATTCCATAAATAAATGTTACTTATTTTGCGGCTTCAATATATGATACTGCTTGACCTACTGTTGCAATGTTTTCAGCTTGATCGTCTGGAATTTGAATATCGAATTCTTTTTCGAACTCCATAATTAATTCAACAGTGTCCAATGAATCGGCTCCTAAATCGTTTGTGAAGCTAGCTTCAGTTACAACTTCGTTTTCATCAACACCCAATTTGTCTACGATAATCGCTTTTACTCTTGATGCAATGTCTGACATAATCTTTAAATTTTAAGTTTTAATTAGGACGCAAAAATAAAAAACTTTATTTTAAAACGCCTCTTTACCACAAAAATGTGAATGTAATTTAAGAATTTTAACTCTAAGAGTTTTATTTTGCTTCTAATTGTTAATAATTATTCTTTTTTTTGTCTGAACAATCTTAACATTATAATCCGTAAATGAAATGAGTTTAACTAGATTTGAAGTACATTCTTTTTTTTCTTCAAAACGAAATACATCCATCAATAATTTTAAATTATTATGTATCAGATGAAACGTATTGTGATTTTTGCTTCCGGAAGTGGAACTAATGCTGAAAATTTAATTACTTTTTTTCACAACAGGGATAATGCTTCTGTTATTCAAGTATTAACTAACAATCCTCATGCCAAAGTTTTAGATCGATGTAAAAAATTAAAAGTGAGCGCCTTATCATTTAATAGAATTGCCTTTTTAAAGTCTGATGACATATTGAATATTCTAAAAGCGTCGCAACCAGACCTAATTGTATTAGCTGGTTTTTTATGGAAATTCCCTGAATTTATATTGAAAGAATTTGAAAATAAAGTGATAAATATTCATCCTGCACTATTGCCAAAGTATGGTGGTAAAGGTATGTATGGTATGCATGTCCATGAAGCTGTAGTTGCAAATAAAGAATCCGAAACTGGTATTACTATTCATTATGTCAATGAAAATTATGATGAAGGTGCTATTATATTTCAAGCAAAATGTAAAGTTGAAGCTTCAGATTCTGCTGAAGATGTGGCTAAAAAGATTCATAAATTGGAGATGGAGCATTTTCCAATAGTTGTTAATTCACTTTTAGATGGCTAAGAAAAAAAAGAAATTCTATACAGTTTGGAAAGGACACCATACTGGTGTTCTCGAGTCTTGGGAAGATTGTAAAGCGCAAATAAAAGATTATCAAGGTGCGCAATACAAATCGTTCGACACTTTTGATGCCGCCAAAAAAGCCTTAAAAGGAAATTATAAAGATTATATAGGCAAGAGTAAAAAGTTTGCCAGCGAACTTTCCAAAGAGCAACTAAAAAAAATTGGTCTGCCTAATTATAACTCTATTTCGGTAGATGCGGCTTCTAGCGGAAATCCTGGGGAAATGGAATATCGCGGTGTGGATACCAAAACTAAAAAGCAATTGTTTAAACAAGGCCCTTTTGAGGAAGGCACTAACAATATTGGTGAATTTTTAGCATTGGTACATGGTCTTGCTTATTTAAAACAACGAAATAGCAATCGTATTATTTACACCGATTCCCGAACAGCTTTAAGTTGGGTAAAAAAGAAGGCTTGCAATACTAAGTTAAAGCGAAACAAAAAAAACAAAGCACTTTTTGAACTCGTAGATAGAGCTGTTAACTGGCTAAACGAACACACATACACTACTGCAATCGCAAAATGGGAAACCAAAGCTTGGGGAGAAATTCCTGCCGATTTTGGAAGAAAATAACATCCAAAAACAAGCCTGTTCTTCACTTTTTTTCAGAATAAATTTTACGTAAGTTTGCATTGGATTTTTAAACCACTTTATGAGCAAATTAGTGATTGTTGGGACGGTAGCTTTTGATGCCATTGAAACCCCTTTTGGAAAGACTGATAAAATTCTTGGTGGCGCAGCAACTTTTATAGGTCTGGCAGCGTCTCAATTTAATATAAATTCTGCTGCTGTATCGGTAGTAGGTGGTGATTTTCCTAAAAAATACTTAGACTTTCTTGAAGATAAAAACATCGATATTTCTGGAATTGAAATAGTAAAAGATGGTAAAACATTTTTCTGGAGTGGTTTGTACCATAACGACATGAACTCTCGTGATACACTTGTTACAGAGTTAAATGTATTGGCCGATTTTAAACCAATAGTCCCCGAAGATTATAAAAACGCCAAAGTAGTGATGCTTGGAAATCTTCATCCTTTAACACAGTTAAGTGTTTTAGAGCAAATGAATGAAAAACCAAAACTGGTAGTACTTGATACTATGAATTTTTGGATGGATAATGCCCTTGAAGATTTGTATAAGGTGATAAAAAAAATTGATGTAATTACCATTAATGACGAAGAGGCTAGGCAACTTACTGGTGAATATTCTTTAGTAGTGGCTGCGAGAAAAATTCATAATATGGGTCCGAAATATGTGGTTATTAAAAAAGGAGAGCATGGTGCCTTATTGTTTAACGACGACAATGTGTTTTATGCACCAGCACTTCCGCTTGAAGAAGTATTTGACCCAACAGGAGCTGGAGATACTTTTGCTGGTGGATTTGCAGGATATTTAGCAAAAACCGAAGACCTCTCTTTTGAGAATATGAAAAATGCGGTTATTTACGGTTCAACATTAGCTTCTTTTTGCGTAGAGAAATTTGGAACAGAACGCATGGAAAATTTAAAAAGTGATGAAGTTCATAAACGACTTCAGCAATTTAAAGCTCTAACACAATTTGAAATTGAACTAACATAAACCAATGCGCTCATAAATGGAGCGCATTTTTATTTTTATAAACAACAATGAGCGACGCTTTAAAACATGAATGTGGAATTGCCCATATTAGGCTTTTAAAACCATTAGAGTATTATAAGAAAAAGTACGGAAGTGCCTTTTATGGCGTAAATAAAATGTATCTATTAATGGAAAAACAGCACAATCGTGGACAAGATGGTGCTGGATTCGCAAGCATTAAGTTAGACACCAAACCTGGAGAACGTTATATAAGTAGAGTGCGCTCGATAGCCCAACAACCTATTCAAGATATTTTTGCCCAAATTAATGAACGCATCAATAAAGAGATTACAGAAAATCCAGAATATGCAAATGACGTTGCTATGCAAAAAAAGCATATTCCATATATAGGCGAAGTATTACTTGGTCATGTTAGGTATGGAACTTTTGGTAAAAATAGTGTAGAAAGCGTGCACCCTTTTTTAAGACAAAACAATTGGATGCATAGAAACCTAATAATGGCAGGAAACTTTAACATGACCAATGTTAAAGAGCTTTTTGGTAATCTTGTAGACCTAGGTCAACACCCAAAAGAATATACCGATACTATTACCATCATGGAAAAAGTAGGTCACTTTCTGGATGATGCCGTTAATAAAATCTATAAAAATTTAAAAAAAGAAGGCTATAGCAAAAGTGAATGTTCTCCATTGATAGCAGAGCGTTTAAATATCGCCAAAATATTAAAAAGAGCTGCTAAAAATTGGGATGGAGGCTATGCAATGGCTGGTTTGTTGGGTCATGGTGATTCGTTTGTATTACGCGATCCTGCGGGAATTCGTCCAGCATATTATTATAAAGATGATGAAGTTGTCGTTGTCGCCTCGGAGCGTCCAGTGATTCAAACGGTGTTTAATGTTGACTTTAACGACGTAAAAGAACTAGATCCTGGTCATGCCATTATTACTAAAAAATCGGGAGAAGTTATAATCAAACAAATATTAGCGCCTCTAGAAAGAAAAGCATGCTCATTTGAGCGCATTTACTTTTCAAGAGGAAGTGATGCTGAAATTTATAAAGAGCGCAAATTACTTGGTAAACTAATCATGCCAAAAGTACTGGAGGCAATAAACAATGATATAAAAAATTCGGTCTTTTCTTATATTCCAAATACTGCCGAAACATCTTTCTTTGGAATGATTGAAACCGTTGAAGATTTTTTGAACAAAGAAAAAACCAAAGCCATACTAGGTGGTGGCGGAAAAATGTCGGCAAAAAAAGTTACTGAAATACTATCAGAGCACCCTAGAATTGAAAAAATAGCTATTAAAGATGTAAAATTAAGAACATTTATTACCGAAGACAGTAGTCGTGATGATCTTGTAGCCCATGTTTACGATATTACCTATGGTGTAATAAAACCAGAAGACAACCTTGTAATAATTGACGATAGCATAGTAAGAGGTACCACCTTAAAGAAAAGTATCCTGAAAATGATGGATCGATTAAACCCCAAGAAAATTATAGTTGTTTCTTCGGCTCCTCAAATAAGGTATCCTGATTGTTATGGAATAGATATGGCCAACCTTGAAGGTCTTGTCGCTTTTAGAGCAGCATTAGAACTTTTAAAGGATAAAAATAGTTATGATATTGTTGAAAAAGTTTATAATAAGTGTAAAGCTCAAGTAGATATTAACGATAAGGAAGTAGAAAACTTTGTAAAAGAAATATATGCACCTTTTACTGACGAACAAATATCAGACAAAATATCTGAACTCTTAAGTGATGATTCTTTAAATGCCGAAGTTAAAATAATTTTTCAGTCGGTTGAAAATTTACATAAAGCATGTCCTAAAAACCTTGGAGATTGGTACTTTACAGGCAATTACCCTACAGTTGGAGGTAACAGAGTGGTTAACAGGGCTTTTATCAATTTTTATGAAGGAAATAAAGAGCGTGCATATTAGCGAAAAAATATGTTTTTAGTCTTTTAATCTATAAAATTAGGTCTTTAAACTAAAAAAAATGCAGTTCATCTAATATTTATAGGCTTTCACCAAATTACATATACTTTAGTGTCACCATAACATAAGTAGGTTAAGTTCATGGTAGATTTGGGGCAAAAAAAGGTGAACTCTCGTTCACCTTTTTTTATGCGTATAAATTAACTTCCTAACCTCTTGAATATAAAATTTTTATATTTTAATTTTTATTTGATTTTGCCCATATCTCTTGATATACGTTACTTTTCGAGAATCACTGTTAGACTAATTTATAAGTATTTTATCTAATAAATTAAATTATTAGAAATAAACGCCCTTATATTTACATCACCATAACATAAGTAGGTTAAGTTTATGGTAGATTTGGGGCAAAAAAGGTGAACATCTCGTTCACCTTTTTTATTTTTCACCAATATGTTGTTTCTAGCTATTTTGCTTCGGCATAACGTCTTTCAACTTCGTTCCAGTTAATGACATTAAAAAAAGCTTCAATATAATCGGGTCTACGGTTTTGATAATTTAAATAATAAGCATGTTCCCAAACATCCAATCCTAAAATGGGTGTTCCTTGGCAAGTTACTCCAGGCATTAATGGGTTGTCTTGATTAGGCGTTGAGCAAACCTCAACTTTTCCTCCTTTGTGAACACATAACCAAGCCCAACCTGACCCAAATTGAGTCGCAGCAGCTTTGCTAAAAGCTTCAACAAAGGCTTCTTTAGAGCCATAGGCCGTTTCAATAGCATCTTTTAACTCTCCCGATAAATAGCCTTTTCCTTCAGGGTTCATTACGTCCCAAAACAACGAGTGGTTGTAAAACCCTCCTCCATTATTTCTTACAGCGCCATTATCCATATCTAGATTAGTAAGAATATTTTCAATAGATTTTCCTTCTAAGTTCGTGCCTGCAATTGCTGCATTTAATTTGGCTGTATAGCCATTGTGGTGTTTTGTATGGTGTATTTCCATTGTACGTGCATCTATATGAGGCTCTAAAGCATCATAAGCATATTTTAATTTCGGTAATTCGAAAGCCATAATTTCAAGTTTTTATATTAATAATTGTTTTCTAATCAAATTTACAATAATGCTTTAAGTTTTATATAATTAAGTTATTAAGTTTCCTTATTTTGGTATAAAAATTTTCTTTCTTGAATTCATCTTCATTCAATATTTATAATGCTTCGGCTGGAAGTGGCAAGACCTACGCTTTAGTAAAAGAGTATTTAAAAATACTTTTTAAATCTCCTTATAAAAACACCTATAAAAACATACTTGCCATCACGTTTACCAATAAAGCTGTAGGCGAGATGAAAGAACGAATTATTGAAATGCTTAAGCAATTTTCTTCAGAAACTGCTTTAAAACAGCCTAATAGTATGTTTGTAGATATTTGCAAAGAGATAGGTATTGCTCCAAAAGAACTCTCTGAAAGATCAAAAAACTTATTAGAAACTATCATTCATAATTATGCGGCTTTTGATATTTCAACCATAGATAAATTTACCCAAAGGGTTATTAGAACGTTTGCTTATGACTTGCATCTTCCTTTAAATTTCGACGTTGAACTGGATACAGATACGCTATTGGCGAAAGCTGTTGATAATTTAATTGCACGAGCAGGAACAGACAAAGAACTCACAAAAACCTTAATAGATTTTGCAATCGAAAAAGCCGATGATGATAAAAGTTGGGATGTAACTTACGATTTTTATCCTATAGCAAAACTATTGGTAAACGAAAATCATGTGCCTTTTATTGAGTTATTAAAAAACAAAAGTTTAAATGATTTTAAAAGTTTAAAAACCTACTTAAAAGAAGAAATTCAAAAAACTTCTATAACTATACTAAAAGAATCACAGGCAGGATTAACGCTAATAAATGAGGCTGGTTTAGAACATTCGGATTTTAGCAGAAGCTCATTGCCAAACTATTTTATTAAATTAATAAATAAGGAATATAATGTTTCGTTTGGTTTAAATTGGCAAAAAGATTTAATCGAAGGGAATGCGCTTTATCCTGGTCGTGTTCCTCAAGCTGTTTCCGGCATTATTGATGCTATACAAGAAGATCTTGTTTCGGCTTTCCAAAACACAAAACAAGGTGTTATTAATTATATTTTTCTGCTAAATTTCTATAAAAACATAACGCCACTTTCCGTGCTTAATGAAATTAACAAAGAGGTTATTAAAATTAAGGAAGATAAAAACATATTACTCATTTCGGAATTCAATTCAATTATTAGCGAACACATTAAAGAGCAACCTGCTCCTTTTATTTATGAGCGTATTGGTGAGAAATTTAAACATTATTTTATTGATGAGTTTCAAGACACTTCTTTAATGCAATGGGAAAATTTAGTGCCTCTTTTAGAAAATTCCTTATCTAGCGAAAACGGAAGTGTAGTGCTGGTAGGAGACGCAAAACAAGCAATTTATCGATGGCGAGGCGGAAAGGCAGAACAATTTATAGGCTTATATAATGGCAATAATCCTTTTCATTTAAAATCAAATTTAGAACACCTACCTATTAACTATCGAAGTCATAAACAAATAATAAAATTCAACAATGCCTTTTTTAAACACTTATCATCTTTTGTTTTTAGCGATGGTGCTTATGCTAAATTATACAAAAACAGCCATCAAGATATGTTTAAAAACAATGAAGGTTATGTAAATATTAACTTTTTAGAACTCAGAAAAGAAGATGATAGAGATACCGAATATCCAAAAGAGGTATTAAAAACCATAAATAATTGCTTGGAAAATGGTTTTGATTTAAAAGATATTTGTGTGCTTGTTAGGAAGAAAAAAGAGGGTGTTGCAATTGCTAATTATCTTTCGGAATCAGGGATAGATATTATTTCTTCGGAAACATTACTTATTAGCAATTCTCCTGATGTCACGTTTATTATCAACCTTCTAAAATTTATTCTTGAACCAAATAACCTTGAAGTAAAAATTGAGCTTGTTAGCTATATTGCCAGCCAAAAGCTTCAAATTGATGATGTTCATTTATTTTATAAAGAGTTTATTGAATTAGACATCGTTTCCTTTTTTATAAAGTGTAATAATCTTGGGTTTAATTTTAACTATAAAGAAGCACTTCAAGTCTCTGTTTATGAGGTTATAGAGGCTGTAATTTATGGATTTAAACTTGTGGATGTGTCTAATGCTTATATTCAATTTTTCTTAGATTATGCTTTAGATTATGTAAACAAAAAAAACGCCAATTTGGCAGATTTCATTACTAGTTTTGAAACCAAAAAAGAGACTCTAACCATTGTATCTCCTGAAGGGCAAAATGCTATTAAAATAATGACCATACATAAATCTAAAGGATTGGAATTTCCAGTAGTGATTTTTCCTTATGCCGATTTGAATATTTATAAGGAAAACAATCCTAAAATCTGGTTTCCTCTAAATCCAGAGAAATATAAAAGTTTTGAAGTGGCTTATTTAAGTTACAACCAAAATATTAAAGTCATTAGCGATGAAGGAAAGAAACTATACACGCAACATCAATCGGAATTAGAATTAGATAATATAAATCTCCTCTATGTTGCTTTAACCAGACCTATTGAACAGCTATACATAATAAGTGATAAAAAACTTCTTAAAAATGGTAAGGAAAATTTAAGCAGCTACAGTGGTTTGTTTATAAATTATTTGAAGTATTCTAACCAATGGAAAGAAAGTCAATTGTGCTATTACTTTGGCGACCAAAAAAAATCGCCTACTCCAGATGAAAACGTAATAGCAACACATAAACAAACGCAATTTATTTCTATTCCTAAAAAAAATCATGGTATTAACTTTATTGCAAATTCTGGATACTTATGGGACACTGTCCAAAAAAACGCAATTGAAAGAGGGAATCTAATTCACAACATTATGTCTCAAATAAAAACCAAAGACGATATTGACATTACAATAGATTATTTTATTTCGACAGCAATTATAAATCGTGATCAAGCAAATGAGCTAAAAACAGTTGTTGAAAATATAGTTAACCATCCCTTGCTGTCATATTTATTTAGTCCAGATTTAATTATTTACAATGAAAAAGATATCATCACAAAACATGGCAAAATATTGCGTCCAGATAGAGTGGTTATTAATTCCTTAAATGAAGCAACAGTTGTAGATTACAAAACTGGAGTTCCAAACAACAACCACACAAAACAAATAGAAACTTACAGCAATGCATTAAGGGATATGTCTCATAAAGTAAATAAAGGTGTGATAATTTACACTAACGATTCTATAGAAATAAAAGAAGTGTAACTTTGCAAAAAATAAAAATCATGTACGGAAATATAAAAGAACATTTGCAAAAAGAAATTCAAGACATCAAAGACAGTGGTCTTTATAAAGAAGAACGAATAATAACCTCGCCACAAGGAGCCGAAATCACTTTAAGTACAGGGGAAACTGTACTAAATTTTTGTGCTAACAACTACTTAGGACTGTCTTCACACCCTGAAGTTATACAGGCCGCAAAAGATACTATGGATACACATGGTTTTGGAATGTCATCAGTAAGGTTTATTTGCGGAACACAAGATATTCATAAAACATTAGAGCAAAAGATTGCGGATTTTTATAAAACTGAAGACACTATACTTTACGCTGCAGCTTTTGATGCTAATGGAGGTGTTTTTGAACCTCTTTTAACTGCTGAAGATGCTATTATTTCAGATTCTTTAAATCACGCATCAATAATTGATGGCGTTCGTTTGTGTAAAGCGGCAAGGTATCGTTATAAAAACAATGATATGGCAGATCTTGAAAAACAGTTACAAGATGCCAATACCAATGGAGCTCGCTTTAAAATAATTGTAACCGATGGTGTGTTTTCAATGGATGGTTTAGTAGCGCCTTTAGATAAAATTTGTGATTTAGCCGATACGTATGATGCTATGGTTATGATAGATGAATGTCATGCAACAGGATTTATAGGTAAAACTGGTAGAGGGACTTTAGAGGAAAAAGGTGTAATGGATCGTATAGACATTATTACTGGAACCTTAGGAAAAGCTCTTGGAGGTGCTATGGGAGGTTACACAACTGGCAAAAAAGAAATTATAGATATGTTGCGCCAACGATCAAGACCTTATCTTTTTTCAAACTCATTGGCTCCAGCCATTGTTGGAGCGTCTATTAAAGTATTTGAACTTTTGTCTAACAATACGTCTTTAAGGGATAAATTAGAATGGAACACAAGCTATTTTAAAAAAGGTATTAAAGAAGCTGGTTTTGATATTGTAGATGGCGATTCGGCTATTGTTCCAGTAATGTTATATGATGCAAAATTATCTCAATTAATGGCAAATAAATTGCTTGAAGAAGGCATTTATGTTATTGGGTTCTTTTTCCCAGTAGTACCTAGAGAAAAGGCAAGGATAAGAGTACAACTCTCCGCAGCTCATGAAAAAGAACATTTAGACAAAGCAATTGCCGCCTTTATTAAAGTAGGAAAAGCCCTTGAAATTGTTTAAAATGCTTCTAAACACTAGAATTTATATGTATAAAAGTCAATATTTTCCTATATTTATCTTTGTTAATAAATTTTAACAACTTACTTTTGCTTACAATTAACACTTAAAATTAAATTTATAGAATATGAAAAATCTTAGCAGATTAATGTTCGCTTTGTTGCTAGTAATTGGTTTTAGCAACGTAAACGCACAAGACGACAACAATCCTTGGCAATTTACTGTAGGGTTTAATGCCGTTGATTTTTATCCAGTTGGAGAAAATGCTCCACTTGGTGGAACATTTGAAAAGTTCTTTAATACTGAGCATTACAACATTTTGCCATCAGTATCTACTATTGGAATATCCAGATACCTAGGGGATGGTTTCTCATTGGGTGTCATTGGGTCGGTTAACAAAATAGACTCTTTTGGTGATTCAAATGTTGACGATTTAATTTATTATGGAACAGATGGTATTATAAAATACAGTTTGGGTGAAGTTTTAAACTGGAAAGCCCTTGAGCCTTATTTAGCTGTTGGTGGTGGATATACTTGGGTTGATAACATTGGTGCTGGAACTGCAAATGGAACTTTTGGAATCAATTATTGGTTTACTGAAAACGTTGGCGCAACTGTACAATCTACTTATAAGCATTCTTTTGAAGACTATTTAGCCAAACATTTTCAACATTCATTTGGGCTTTCAATAAAATTTGGAGGTAAAGATACGGATGGTGATGGTGTCTATGACAAAAACGATGCTTGTCCTGAGGTTCCTGGTCTAGAAGCTTTTAACGGTTGTCCAGATTCTGATGGGGATGGGATTGAAGATTCCAAAGACACATGCCCTAACGAAGCTGGTTTAGCTGAGTTTAATGGTTGTCCAGATTCTGATGGTGATGGTGTCTCTGACAATAAGGATAACTGTCCTAACGTTGCTGGTTTAGAAGCTTTAGCTGGTTGCCCAGATGCTGATCGTGATGGTGTAACTGATGCTAGTGACAACTGTCCTAACGAAGCTGGTCCTGCTGCTAACAATGGTTGTCCTTGGCCAGATACTGACGGTGATGGTGTTTTAGACAAAGACGATCAATGTCCTAACGAAGCCGGAACAGCTGCAAATAATGGTTGTCCTGAAATAGTGGTGCCTACAGCTGAAGTTCAAAAACAATTAACAGAATATGCTAGAACAATTAACTTCAATACTGGAAAATCTTCATTTAAGTCTGGTACTGAACCAACGTTAGAAGCAATTACTGCGATATTAAAAGAATATCCTAAAGCAAACTTTACTATTGAAGGTCATACTGACAGTACTGGTAGCGATGCTTTAAACCAAAGATTATCTGATGCTAGAGCTCATGCCGTTATGGATTTCTTAGTAAATAACGGAATCTCAGCTGCAAGATTATCTGCAAAAGGATATGGAGAAACTATGCCTATAGATTCTAACAAAACTAGAGCTGGTAGAGCTGCAAATAGACGTGTTGAGGTAAAACTTGCTGACATGTAATAAAAAAATATAATTTAATTATATATAAAAAACGCTTCGATATATCGAAGCGTTTTTTATTTTTATACAATGCCTAGTTTCATTAATGATGTTCTAAAAGACCTTGAAAATAAAAAGGTTAATTTATCTAAAGTAAAATTTATACTTCCCAGTAAACGTGCAGGTGTGTTTTTTAAAAGCGAATTAGCTTCTAATACTTCTAAAACAATTTTTGCGCCATCAATAAGCAGTATTGAAGAGTTTATAGAGGAGCTTTCCCAACTAAAAAAAATACCTAATACCGAGCTTCATTTTGAGTTTTATAATATTTATAAGGCTGAAACTCCAAAAGAGCAAACAGAACCTTTTGAGAGCTTTTCAAAATGGGCTCAAATACTACTTCAGGATTTTAATGAAATTGACCGCTACTTAATTAATCCTGAAACTATTTTCGGCTACTTAAGTGCTATTAAAGAAATTAATCATTGGTCGTTAGAGAAAACCCAAACACCTTTAATTAAAAACTATTTAATCTTTTGGAAACGATTATTTACATATTACTCATGTCTTTCCGAGGAACTTATTAAAAAAGACAAAGGATATCAAGGCTTAATTTATAGAATAGCGGTTAAAAATTTAGAAGAATACATACAATTTAATCCTAATACGCAGCACATTTTTATTGGGTTTAATGCCTTAAATAATTCTGAGAGCGTTATAATTCAAGAGTTTCTTCAAACTGGTTTAGCTAGTATTTATTGGGATATTGATCAAGTCTTTTTAAGTAATGTAAATCATGAGGCTGGCTATTTTATTAGACAACATAAAAAAAGCTGGTCGTATTTTAAAAATCAACCCATAAATTGGGCGCATACTCATTATCAGGGAAATAAAAAAATCTCGGTAATTGGTATTCCTAAAAATGTTGGTCAAGCAAAATATGTTGGAGAATTGCTTTCAAGGTTGAAATCGGATAAAGGGACCCTTAACAACACAGCTGTCGTTTTAGGAGATGAAACACTATTGCTTCCTGTGTTAAATTCATTACCCAACTCTGTTGATGCATTAAATATTACCATGGGATTCCCACTAAAGTCTATTCCATTAGCTTCATTGTTTGATCAGTTATTTTTATTGCATAAAGAGGTTGGCATTTCTTATTACTATAAGGATATTATTGCTATAATTTCTCATCCATATATTAGACCACTATTTATAGACAAAGATGAAGATTTTGGACAATACATTATAGATGTGGTTTACAAAAACAATTTGGTTTTTTTGAGCCTTAAAGACCTTACTAAACTTGCTCCAAAATGTGAAGTTCTATTACATTTACTATTTGAAAATTGGAACAACAGCGCCTCATTGGCACTACAAAACAGTTTAACGCTTATACTTAAAATTAAAGAGATGTTATCTAATAACAAGGATCAAAACATTCTTGCCTTAGAATATCTTTATAGGTTTAATGAGGTTTTCAATTCCATAAATAGCCTCAATTCAAAATACCTCTATATAGATACAATAAGCTCATTGTACAGTATTTATAATGAGTTGTTGGCAAACGAAACTTTAGATTTCAAGGGAGAGCCCTTAAAAGGATTACAAATAATGGGCATGTTAGAGTCTAGAGTTTTAGATTTTGAAACCGTTATAATAACCTCAGTCAACGAAGGTGTGCTGCCTGCTGGGAAAAGCAACAATTCTTTTATTCCTTTTGATGTGAAATTAGAAAACAACCTCCCTACGTATAAAGAAAAAGACGCCGTTTATACATATCATTTTTATCGATTAATACAGCGAGCAAAAAATGTACATATTATTTATAACACTGAGCCAGATGTTATTAATGGTGGTGAAAAAAGCAGGTTCATTACACAATTAGAGGTTGAAAATATTCATGATATTCAACATAAAATTGTGACCCCTGTAACACCAAAAATAACTAAAACACTAAACTCCATTTCTAAAACAGACGAGGTTCTTGCTGCTTTAAAATCCCTGTCAAAAAAAGGCCTTTCTCCTTCTTCTTTAACAAATTACATAAGAAATCCGTTAGATTTTTATTACCAAAAAATATTAGGAATCATGAGCTTTAATGATGTTGAGGAAACTGTGGCGGCAAATACTTTGGGAACCGTTGTCCATAACACTCTTGAAGATATTTACAAGCCTCTAGAAGGCGTTTTGCTAAATACAGATGTGGTAAAGAATTTGAAAGGAAAAGTTGAGGCTATAATTTTACATCACTTTAAAACCATATATAAAGAAGGTGATATTACCAAGGGCAAAAACCTAATCATTTTTGAAATTGCCAAACGCTATGTGCTTAATTTTTTAAACAAAGAATTAAAAGATTTAGAACAAGGCAATATTATTAAAATCCTTGAAATTGAAGCCGATTTAAAAGTCCCAATCAACATTGAGGAGTTGGATTTCCCTGTAATGCTAAAAGGAAAAGTGGATCGTGTAGATGAGTATAATGAAACATTGCGGATTATAGATTATAAAACTGGAAAAGTAGAACAGGGAAACGTCGAGTTGGTAAATTGGGATGATATTTCAACAGATTACAAAAAGTACAGTAAAAGTTTTCAAATACTTATGTATGCTTATATGATGAACATTAGGAGCCCTTTTGGAAAAACTATTGAAGCTGGCATTATTTCGTTTAAAAACCTAAATACTGGCTTTCTTAAATTTGGAAAAAAAGAAAGCCCAAATAGCAGAAAAAAAAATACCGAAATAAGTGTCCAAACTCTTGGGAATTTTGAAAGCGAACTCAAAAAACTTATTCTAGAAATATATAATCCAGAGATAGATTTTATTGAAAAAGACGTCAACTAATGCAAATTCTTAAAAACCATGTTCTAGAAAGAGAACAAAACAAACCAATACTAATTGATGCCTTTTACCATAAAGACAAAATAAAACAACCCATTGTTATCTTTTGCCATGGCTATAAAGGTTTTAAAGATTGGGGCGCTTGGGATTTAATGGCGAAACAAATGGCTAAAGCTGGATTCTGTTTTGTAAAGTTCAATTTTTCACATAATGGAGGAACTATCGAAAACCCTATTGACTTTCCCAATTTGGAAGCTTTTGGGCAAAATAATTATACCAAAGAGTTAGACGATTTAAATGATGTAATTAGTTGGTCACAACACTACTTTAAGGATGATTTGTTTGTTAATATTCACAATATATGCCTTATTGGTCATAGTCGTGGTGGTGGAATAGCTTCTATTAAAGCTGAAGAAGATTCAAGAATTAAAAACTGCATTACTTTGGCTGGAGTAAGCGATTTTAAGGTTCGCTTTAATGAAGGTACAAACGAATTCAAAGCCTGGAAACAAACTGGAGTAAAATTTATTGAAAATGGAAGAACCAAACAGCAAATGCCACATTACTTTCAGTTTTATGAAGATTTTATTTTAAATGAAAACCGTCTTACCATAAAACGTGCTGTTTGTAATTTAAAAATTCCACAATTAATCATTCATGGTAATGATGATGCATCTGTTTCTGTCGAAGAAGCAAAATTGCTTCATCGTTGGAATCCTAATAGCATCTTAAAGATTATTGAAGGTGCAGACCACGTGTTTAATACCAAGCACCCTTGGGATGTTAAAAAGCTATCACCAGAGTTGGAAATTGTTGTAAAGCTAATTACAGCTTTCTAAATGTGGAGAAGATGGGATTCGAACCCACGACCTCTTGACTGCCAGTCAAGCGCTCTAGCCAACTGAGCTACATCCCCTTTTATTACTTCAATCCACTCAACACCAATACAGGTCTTGAGCTATGAAAGTCTTTCTTTAATATGGTGTTTTTCTCCCATTTCTTGGTAAAAAACCCTCGCCTACGTCGCACTACACACAACATATCTGGATTGTTGGATTTAAAATGTTCCAACACGCCTTGAAAGGTTGTTGCGTTTTCGGTTTTTATAATACTGTTTACAATGTCTTTCAAGGCTTTCTTTACTTTAAAATCACCTTCGTTGTAATACGTAGTTTTTACCAATAACAAATTCACAACTGCATTAAATTGTTTTTTAATATCTATTAAGGGCTTTAAAGCGCTTTCTTTTTTAAGGATTGCCGATTTTACAGCCAACAGCACTCTTGTAATTGGTTTAAAGGTATAGCCCTCAGGAACAATTAACGCAGGGATTTGTGTCTGTTTTATGATTTTTCCTGAGGTTTTTCCTAAAAATACTTCGTCTTTTACAGAGGTGGTTCTTGGTTCTATTAATATTAAATCTATTTCAGCAGCTTTCCGTACTAATTCTAAAGTGTCAATTAAATCTCCTTTAAGCACTTTTACAATAACATCAACCCCTTTTGTATCTATTTTAGATACTAACTTGTTTAAATACTCTTTACTTTCACGCTCTAAAATATGATCTACCTTAATCATAGTTCCTGCCTTAGTGTAAACATTGTACACTTGAACAATGAAAAGTTTTGCGCCAAATGCCTTAGCAAAGTCAACCGCATATTGTAAATGACTTTTAGCGTTTTTCGAGGATCCAACAGGGACTAAAATATTCTTCATAATCAAAATTTTAAAGACTAAATTTACTGAAAATTATACTGCAAAAATAAGCATTAATAATAATTAGTTTTAAAAAGACTTTTGAGTACAAATATTACCTTAAAACAAATTAATAAATTAGCTATTCCAGCTTTGATTTCTGGGGTTTCTGAACCAATATTATCCCTAACTGATGCTGCAATTGTCGGAAATATTGAAGTAAACGCAACAGAATCACTTGCTGCTGTAGGTATCGTAACTACTTTTTTATCGATGCTTATTTGGGTACTTGGTCAAACAAGAAGCGCCATTTCTTCGCTCGTTTCTCAATATCTAGGAGCAAACAATCTCGAAGCTATTAAGTCACTTCCTGCACAAGCAATTTTTATTATTACGTCATTAAGTATATTAATAATAATTACAACCTATCCTTTTGCAGAACCTATTTTTAAACTCTACAATGCATCCAATTTAATACTGGATTATAGCGTAGATTATTATAAAATCCGTGTCTTTGGGTTTCCTTTCACACTTTTTACAATAGCTGTTTTTGGTACATTTAGAGGCCTACAAAACACCTATTACCCTATGCTAATTGCCATTATTGGAACCATAGCAAATATTGTTTTGGATGTTATCCTAGTTTATGGTATCGAAGATTATATTCCTGCATTGCATATTAAAGGCGCAGCGTATGCTAGTGTTTGCGCACAACTCATTATGGCATCTCTATCCGTATTTTACTTGTTGAGAAAAACCGAAATTTCACTAAGACCAACGTTTCCTTTTAATAAAGAAATAAAGAATTTTATACTCATGATTATAAACTTGTTTGTTAGAACTTTGGCATTGAATGTTACTTTGTATTATGCTAGTGCCTTTTCAACAAGTTATGGCAAAGAGTACATTGCGGCTTATACAATAGCCATAAATTTATGGTTTTTGGGAGCTTTTATTGTTGATGGCTACTCCAGCGCTGGAAACATATTATCTGGAAAATTGTATGGTCAAAAAAACTACAAAGCTTTGGTTAAACTAAGTAACAAGCTTATTAAATATGGTATATTTCTGGGAATTATAATTGCGGTCATCGGAGGTTTTTTATATTACCCTATCGGAAACATATTTACAGACGATCCAGAAGTTCTCAATCAATTTTACAATGTTTTTTGGATTGTCTTGGCAATGCAACCATTTTGTGCACTTGCTTTTATTTTTGATGGTGTGTTTAAGGGTCTTGGTAAAATGAAATATTTAAGAAATGTATTGCTGTTTTCAACCTTCGTCATTTTTATACCAATACTCTTCTGGTTAGATGCCCTAAACTATAAACTATATGCTATTTTTATTGCAATAACTTTCTGGATAATCTCAAGAGGAGTGCCTTTAATTATAAAATTTAGACGACAATTTTTGCCTCTTTCACAAAAGGCGTAACTTTGACATAATTATGTAACTTATGATATTAGCAACTATACTTCAAGAAGTAGATATTGAGGAGAAAATCAACAATGCGCCAGACAGTAGTTACGAAATTGGTGTATTTATAGGCTCTATGTTGCCTTTTGTAATTTTAGCAATCATAGCTTACGCAATTTATTACTACAATAAAAAAAGAATAAACAAAGAATAATATGGATATATTAAATTTTATTGGTGGCAATGGTTTATTTCTAATTCTGGGAATAGGACTAATAGTTATTTATTTTTATAACCGAAACAAAAAGCGATAATGAGCAATATTCGTATTACAAAACAATTCTCATTTGAAACAGGTCATGCACTTTATGGATATGATGGTAAATGCAAAAATGTCCATGGCCACAGTTACCGATTGGACGTAACCGTTATTGGGAAACCTATTTCTAATAATTCCAACGTGAAATTTGGGATGGTAATTGATTTTGGTGACCTTAAAAAAATAGTCAAGGAAGAAATTGTGGATGTATTTGACCACGCAACCGTTTTTAATAAAAATACCCCTCATGTTGAATTGGCAAAGGAACTTAAAGATAGAGGTCATAATGTGCTATTAGTCAACTATCAACCAACCAGTGAAATGATGGTGATTGATTTTGCTTCAAAAATAAAAAAAAGACTGCCAAATAGTATTGAGTTATTCTCGTTAAAACTTCAAGAAACCGCAACCAGTTTTGCCGAATGGTTTGCTAGTGATAATGAATAAAGCCACTCACATAAAAGTTCCTGAAGGAAAGAAAATTTACTTTTCGTCTGACAATCATTTGGGTGCGCCTACTCAAAAAGATTCACTTCCTCGAGAGAAGAAATTTGTGGCTTGGTTAGATGATATTAAAACTGATGCTGCTGCTATTTTTCTACTAGGTGATTTATTTGATTTTTGGTTCGAATACAAAAAGGTAGTGCCCAAAGGCTTTACTAGAACCTTAGGTAAGCTCGCCGAAATTTCAGATTCAGGTATTCCTATCTATTACTTTGTTGGCAACCATGATTTATGGATGAATGGCTATTTTGAAGAAGAACTTAACATTCCTGTGTTTCATAAACCACAAGAGTTTTTCTTTAATCAAACCTCATTTCTAATTGGTCATGGAGATGGTTTAGGACCAGGTGACAAAGGCTATAAACGCATGAAAAAAGTATTTACCAACTCGTTTAGTAAATGGTTGTTTCGTTGGTTACATCCAGATTTAGGTGTGCGATTAGCACAGTATATGTCTGTAAAAAACAAACTTATTTCTGGTGATGAAGATGCTAAATTTTTAGGCGAAGATAATGAGTGGTTAGTTCAATATTGCAAGCACAAACTTAAAGACAACCATCGTGATTATTTCGTGTTTGGTCATAGGCATTTACCTTTACAAATAGATTTAGTACCCAATTCAAAATACATCAATCTAGGCGATTGGATTTCTTATTACACCTATGGCGTATTTGATGGTGAGAAAATGGAGCTAAAAGAGTATTAATCTTCTTTCTCGTGTGCTTCCAAATCTTTTCTTAGATCTAATTTTCTAAACGAAGGCGATACAATTCCTGTTGTAATTACAGTAATTAATGTCATGGTTCCACCAAAAACAACTGCAGTAACTGTTCCCATTAATTTGGCTGTCAATCCGCTTTCAAAAGCTCCTAATTCGTTAGAAGAGCCAACAAACATTGAGTTAACAGAAGCCACACGACCACGCATATTGTCTGGTGTTTTAAGTTGAAGTATTGTTTGCCTAATAACCATCGATACGCCATCCGTTACACCACTAAAAAACAACGCAACTACCGAAATCCAAAATACAGATGACAATCCAAAAATGATAATACAAATTCCGAAGCCAAAAATAGCTCCTAGTAACTTCATTCCTGCATTTTTACTTATTGGGATATAGGCAGTAATCAACATCGTTAAAAATGCGCCAACCGCAGGTGCTGCTCTTAACACACCAAACCCTTCGCTTCCAACTTTTAAAATATCCTGAGCAAAAATTGGTAATAGTGCTACTGCACCACCAAATAAGACAGCAACCATGTCTAAAGTTAGTGCTCCTAAAATGGCCTTGGTTTTATACACAAACCTAATGCCTTCTTTGAGGCTTTGCATTACAGGTTCTCCAATTTTTGGATTAAGAATTGGCTTTTTTGAAATCCGTAATAAGTTAACAAACGCAATTAGTGCGAAACCAACAACCACACTTAACGACCAATGTACACCAATCCAACTTATAGATAGTCCTGCCGAAGCTGGACCAATAACTGACGCCACTTGCCAAGTAGAACTACTCCAAGTAGCGGCATTTGGATATAGTTTTTTAGGAACAATCAATGCGATTAACGAAAATACAGTTGGCCCAATAAAAGCTCTAACCAAACCACCTAAAAACACAAAAAAGTAAATGCCATATAAAATGGTTTTAGTTGACCAATCTTGTACAACTCTAGGCCATGTCAACAAAAACAGGCCTAAACTAATAATTGTAAACCCTATAATACATTTTATTAAAAGTGCTCGCTTTTCTTTTTGATCTACAATATGTCCTGCAAATAATGCCATGCCAACAGCTGGAATTACTTCCATGAGACCAATTAAACCTAATGACCAAGGGTCTTTGGTAATTGAATACACTTCCCATTCTATGATGATAAATTGCATAGACCATGCAAACACCAACGCAAAACGAACCAATAAAAATATATTAAACTCTTTAATTCGTAATGCTGCGTAAGGGTCTTTTTTTGCCATATTTACTTCCTGCGAACGCAGGAATTTCATTATTTAATATCTCTCAATTTTAACTGTAATGACGTCCTCCCTTGCCAATGATTTTCATTAATGGAATAGACTGCCTTAAAAGATTTTTTATTCGAAATAACATCCAACTTGTCTCCTAAACCAAACCCAATGCAAACCAATTTCTCTTTTCCAGATTTGTCTTGAGCTTTGTCGAAAGATTGAGTAACTGTGGTGCGCAAGTGTTTATCATCTTCTCCAACACATTTACCATAACCAGTATCTTTTAAATTGTCTGTCATAAAAATTGGTGTCATATTTCCTGGACCAAAAGGTGCAAATTGGCGAATAATTCGCCATAACTTATCATTTACTTGAGGCAAATCAATTTGCATATCGACTTTAATTTCAGGCGTCAAGAAGGATTTGTCAATGGTTTTTGAAACCTCATCTTCAAAGGCCTGTTTAAAAGCTTCGTAATTTTCTTCTTTAAGTGTTAATCCTGCCGCATACTTATGTCCTCCAAATTGTTCAATATGTTCTGAACAAGCTTCCAAAGCATTATAAACGTCAAACCCTGAAACCGAACGTGCAGAAGCAGCCAGCTTATCGCCACTTTGGGTAAAGACCAAGGTTGGTCTGTAATAGGTTTCTATCAGTCTTGAAGCAACAATGCCAATCACGCCTTTGTGCCAATCCTCTTGATAAACAACAGTTGTAAAGCGTTCTTGTTCGTTTTGCACTTTTATTTGCTGAAGCGCTTCTTCGGTAATTTGTTGGTCAGCTTCCCGTCTAT
>TARA_R110002073_G_scaffold325218_1_pt1 | contig 29073 bp, 34 predicted proteins | sample TARA_R110002073 | Tara Oceans TARA_R110002073 (sample SAMEA4397174) | marine metagenome | biome: Polar Biome; feature: [DCM] deep chlorophyll maximum layer (ENVO:01000326); material: water (ENVO:00002006), including particulate matter (ENVO:01000060) such as... | depth 40 m | reverse complement strand
ACATATAAAAAATAGTATCTGGACAAGACATATTTTCAACTAAACAATATCCGCTATTAGTAGGTGGTGAAGAACCTTTTATGCCATCCCCATATGAATCTTGTAATACAAATTGTAGTAAATGGTTTGGGCCGGCTGGAGCACAAAATCTAGTTATAATTGTTTGTCCTTGTTGAGTCCAGCTATATGTTTGTCTAGGTGCTTCATAAACTGTATCAGTAACATTATTATTTGTACGTAATAATAACCAACTAGTCTCTGTTGGCCAATTATCTAATTTTAATGTTACTTTTATTTCTACATTATTAAATCCACAATCTAGATCTGTTATACAAGAGCTATCATCTGTATTAGCCCATGGATTATAATTTATTGCGGTTGGGTCTGTACATCCTTCTAAAATTAATGTTTGACAACTACCATCATCCCAATTTGCATTTGGATCATATTCTAAATAGTCCGGATCCATACAACCAGGATTATAAAAACATTCTGTTATATTCCATTGATCTCCTGGTACTATAGGTTGTACTACATTTCCTGCTGTCGACCATGGATTGCCATCTGCTAATCCAGGAGCTAATGCTACATAAATTAAAGCTACACCTTGATTGCAATTTCCAGGAATGTTCATGGCATCAATCCAATAATCATGACCTGCTATTGTTACTTTTCTTCCTACTGAAAATTCTGATGTATTGTTTTGGTATAATGCTAAATTTATGCCTACATAATTTCCATTCCAGCTGTTTTGATTACATCCAACCGGAAATTCAACATTTCCTTCTAACTGTTGTGTTGCTGCCGAATCATAATTTGCTGCAGCTGTGTCAGTGCAACCAAATGTTATATTCTGTGCGCCTACATTAAATGTTACAAAACTAATTAATGTAATTAATAGATATTTAAATATTTTCATTTTCTTCGTCCGCATTAGTTTTTCCTAGTATTTTACCAGCTTCTGCGATACCAAAGCTTCCTAGTGTTATCCATAAGAATGAATTATATATGAATTCGTTTACATGTAGTGGTTCCCCCATATATCCAGTAATAATATCTGCAATTGCAAATATTACCATTACCGCAAATGATGCGAATCCTACTACGTTTTTTTCATTTATATCATTGTCGTCTTTAAACATGTCTCTAAACGCCATAATTTTACTTTTCAATTTTAAGAGTAACTTATTCATAATAATAACCTATTTTTATTTTTTATATATTTTTTAACATTTCTACTAGTTCTGGTTGTGGAAAACAATCAAATTTGTCTTTTCTAACATTTGTATGTGTCCATAAACCAAATTGTTTTGCATTGTAAGCATCTTCATTAAATTCAAATGCGTCTTTTGGGTGAACTCCTTCTTTTAATAATTTTGGAAGTCCGTTTACTAAATCCATTTTAGGATAAATATCTTTAAGATGTAATATTAGTAGTCGTAAACTTTCTATTTGCTTATCAGAATAGGCGTGCCAATATTGGTGTCCTCTAAATTTATATCCTAGATCGCAAACATATTCGGGTTTAACTTCTGTATTAACATATGTGTAATACTTATCACCTTTTTTCTTAAGATATCCAAAGTTATTTAATTCTACACCGCCAGAAAATTTTGATATTGCAAATTTGCCTACTTTGCCTAAATGCCATCCTAAATAATTATTAGGAAAACACTCAACTACTTGGCCGTCATGCGGAGCTGGTTTGCCTTTAACATTAGTTCCGCCAATACAATATTGTGTAGCTACTCTACCTCTTGTATCTCGATTCCAACCTCTAATAGTTTTATAAGGATTATCCCAACCTGCGGTATGATGTATAAAGAATCCTAATGGTTCTATTTTACCATAGTCTCTTACATATTGATCTTTATCTAGATATTCTCTATCTATAACTAATCCATTTTTCGTAGTGTATTCTGAATCTTCAACTGCAGCTTCTTGATCTGTATCAATGCCTATAACTTCCCAAGTTGAAGATCCAACTATTCCGTCTGCAACTAATTTATTTTTTTTCTGAAATTTAATTACAGCTAATTTTGTGCCAGCTCCAAATATTCCATCGGCTGTTAATCCTAAGGATTCTTGTAATTTTTTAACTTCAGATCCTTTAGATCCTTGTTTTAGTAACATATTTTCCTTTTTTAAATAAATATGTTACTGTCTCATAAACAGGTTATAAAATTTGATATAAATGCTCGTCTTTTATAATAGGATTTGATATTTGAATTTTTTCAGATGCTCTATCAGTATATTTATTAATACGAATTTTAAATATATCGTGTTCATAAGATCCAACTTCTGATGTATCTTCTATAATATATTGTAGTTTTGAAATAAAATTCATTATACGTTCTGGCGTGCATTCGTTTATATCAAATTCTATAATTACATCATCTTTTAATATGTTATCATCTATTGAAAATATTCGATCTTTTGACTGTATTTGATTATACATATATCCATATTTTTTCCAATCATCATCACTTATAGAAAGCAACTTATTAGCTGGTATATGCATATTATCATATACAGTTTGTGATAATTCAATAATTTTTGGTGTTTCAACGTAAATCTTATTAAATGCAGATTCAATATTTAAAAAAGTGTGTAATGACTCTTCACTGTTTATGTTTCTTATAAATGCTGAAATTTTGTAATATTTTAATTTATTAGTATCATGCTGAAACTTTCCCCAATTTCTGATTATACGATGCATTTCAATATAATCTGCTTGTTGTTGTAATTCTACACGATTTTGGGCTTCTTTGTTTTCTTGATTAAACCACTCCGGACCTCTACTTGAAGTGCATGTAAAATGATATACTACGGCATTCCATGTTTGTTTAATTTTTACATTGTTTAAAACTAATCTAATTAATATATCACTATCTTCTCTAGATCTTCTATACAATGTATTATGTCCGCCTATAGACAACCAAACGTCTTTATATAATGTGAATGGAGCAAAGAAGTATTCTGTTATTTTATCTTCTTTAATTGATTCTGCATATTTGTTAAACTTCTTTAAATTAAATTTGGTTGGATCTGTTCCAAAATCATATGTATGCTTTTCTCCAGAATTTCCATGTAATGGAGGCTCAATTCTTGTTGAACATAAAATCATATTATCTTCTAAGTTTTTTAATATCTCTACATCATAATTTTTACATATTACCATATCTGATTGTAAATATGAAACAATTTTATTAGATGCAAATTTAAACATTTCATTTATATTACGAGCATACCCATAACATATAGGAAGAGTATTTTTTAAAATTTTAAGATTTGGAAATATTTCTTTTTGAGTAAGTAACCATTCCGTCGTTCCTTGATTATCACTATCAATGAAAACTATTATTTCATGAGTAGTATCTTTTAAATTATGCTGTAGTGAATTAAATAATAATTTTACGTGATTTAATTCATTCTTTGCTGTATTAATACAAAAACTAATTTTTTTCATTGTGTCCTTTTGTTGCAATCATTTCTTTTATACCTTGTTCTAATCCTTTTAATTCAATTTTGTTTCCTAGGAAATTTATATGATTTGATTCTGATGTATATGATTTATCTAAACCAGTTTTATCATGTATTAATATCATTGGATCTTTTTTAATAAGTTCAGTTTTTATTATATTTGCTACATCAGATAATTTATGTTTTTCTTCATATACACAATTAATTTGTTTACATCTAGAATCATTATTAATATAATATTCAATTATTTTAAATAAGTCATCTATATAGAAAAAATCAAAATATCTATCTTTTTGTATTGATATACTTTGTGAATCGAATACTCTATTTATACTATTTTTTATAAATCGGTTATTATTTTCTAATGGACCAAAACAACCAAATAATCGTAAGTTATAAACATTGTCAATACACTCTGCAGCTCTACTTATAGTATACTTTCCTAATGCATAATAACTAGTAGGAGATTTAGTAAATGATAAATCATCTTCTGATACGTTAGAAATATTATGATTATCAGCATATTCAATTCCAGATCCAAATATTATTATTCGATTAACTAATCGATTCATTTGTAAAATATTTAAGTCTGCAGTTAAATTTTCAGCTAATGTATACACTGAATCACTTCCTGGATGTCCCTTTACTGCAGTATGTATTATTATATTAATATCATTTTCACGTATAAAGTGTATTAGTGCATCTTTATTTGATACATCCAATTGTTTACGAGAAGTAAATATTATTTTATGTTTTAGCATTAAAGTAGAAGAACGTAAACTACGTCCTATAAATCCATTTCCGCCTGTAACTAGTATATTCATCTTTTTAAATTTATGTAACTTGGTTTATTATTATATATAAATTCTTCCATCAATGTTTTTGACAACTTATTAAGTTTATATAATTGTATATTATCTAAATTATTCATAATATCCAGATCTTCTTCTGCCCAATGAGAAAATCCTAAATATCCATAATCTTTATCACGTCCTCCTCCAACTAATTTTACTGGAATATTTTCGTGATGTAAATAATTTCTTAAAAATTCAAATGGCCTATATAACAAGAATGGAGTAATTGAATATACAACAGGTATTTTTCCTTCCATAGCCATTCCAGTAGCAGCTCCTATCATTAATTGTTCAGAAGACATTACATTGTGAAATCTATCTGGATAATCTAGTTTAATTTTATCCCATAATCCATATCCTAAATCGCCTGTTAATAAATGTATATTTTCATTTATAGCCATTTCATTATGTAAAAACTTTGCAAACTCTTTTCTCATAATACCGCCTTTGTTAATTTATAATCTTGTTCATCCATAACATGATAATGTGCATTTAAACCTTTTAAGAAAGGTAATTGATTTACAGTTGTATATTCAATATTAATTCTAGGTAAAAATACTTTTAATCTATCTACTAAATATTTAGTATCTACTTTGTCATATGCTGCATAACCATTTACATTTACATATACTTCAATATTAGACAAATTTGATTCTTGTATATAACGCAATGACTCCCATATCGAGCCTTCTGCACACTCACCATCACTAATTAAAACATATACTTTTTTATTCTTATTAGCTATTGCTCTGCCTACCGCTACTGTTATACCCATTCCTAAACTACCAGTAGAGCAATATATTCCGTTGTCTTCATCTCTATGAGGATGTCCTCCATGCTTCAAAAATAACTCTTCAGCATCTGTTCCTTCATATTTTTCTATTACAGCATATAAAGCTACTGCAGCATGCCCCGATGAAAGTATAAAAATATCTTCTTTATCTTTTGTTTTATATATTTTATCAATAATATCAACTGAAGAAAGATAACTTCCTAAATGACTTAACTTGTTCTTGTATGCAATTTCTATTATTCGTTTTTTTAGACTCATATATTTGTCCTATGTTTAAAAATCATATAATGATTCCAATCTGTTAAATGTTCTTCTGGTAACATACTCTCACTATCAATTCTTGGATATGGGGGTGTTTTTAATGTTGATCCATAAAATCCTTGTAATCCAAATTTATGAGTATATAAAAAATATATAAAATTATCAAAATCAAATAGTCCTCTATATACCCATTGATGAGCCATTCTCCAATTTGGATTACTAATAAAATATATAGAATCCTTATTTGTTAAATTATATATAGTTTGAACAATTATAGATGGATTTAATACATGTTCTAAAAAATCATTCGTTATAACTAAATCATATTGATCTAATAATCCTGTAGTATCAAAACTATTAGATAAATCTTTAACAAAAAATGTACCTTTAAAATTTTGTTCATCAAAATATTTTTTTGCGTGATGTTTGTCAATCAAATGATAATTTAAATTAGGATATGATTCTTGTATTTTTTGTGATAATATACCTGGTCCTGATCCTATTTCTAATACATTTTTTATATGTGTATTTTCTTTAATTATATTATTAATTAATAAAGCTTCATAATTATAACGTTCTTCCCATCCTGATTCGTTTATTCTATTATCATTTTCCCATTCATTCGGATGTAGCGTATCAAAGTGGTCAAAATTAAATCGTTGTTCAAAGTCGTTATGTTGTATTCTAAAAAGTGCCATAATTTACCATATAAATTTATTTTTGTAATATTCTATTATATTAGGTAGTTCAATATCAAAATCTTTTTTTGGATACCAACCTAATGATCTTAATTTAGAATCATCTAATGCATATCTAATGTCTTGCCCTGGTCGACTATATGATAAATCTAATAATTCTGAAATATCTTTATTACTATTATAATATAATATAATAAGTTTTTTGATTGTTTCCAAATTAGTTTGTTCAAAACCACCAGAGATATTATATATTTCATTAACTATATTTGAATTGATTATTTCAATAATTGATTGAGCTGTATCTTCTGCATGGAGCCATGTTCGAACTGGAGACCCGTTATTGTGTAATGGAATTTTTCTTCCTAATTGTAAATACTTTATTGCTTTAGGAATAAGTTTTTCAACATATTGTCCTTCTCCGTAATTATTCGTTGGTCTTACAATTACATATGGTAAATTATATGTTCTTGCCCACGCTAAAATTAATTGATCTGCTGCAGCTTTAGTTGCTGAATATGGATTGCTGGGTTTTAGTAAATGAGTTTCAGTATGCATTCCAGCATCTATATCTCCATAAACTTCATCAGTACTAAAATGTATTAATGTTGGTATTGTTTTTCCTTCTGCACGATAATTTCTAATTAATTCTAAAATATTATGAACACCATTAATATTTGAATGTACAAAATCATCATTTTTAACTATACTATTACCAACATGAGTTTCAGCTGCGGTATTAATTATATAATCACAATCATATAAAAATTCTAAATCATTAATATCACATTTTACAAATGAAAAGTTATCATATTTATTGAATTCTTCTAATAAATGTTTATTTGCTGCATAAGTCATTTTATCAATGCCTTTTACATACCATCCTTTTTTTAAACATAATCTTGTTACATAAGATCCTATAAAACCTAAACATCCTGTAACGTATACTACTTTTTTCATATTTTCCTTATTAAAACATATTTTTTATTGGGAGATTTTGCCAATATAATATCATTTCATCTAACATTGTTTCAAATGTATATTCATGTTCCCATCCTAATATTTTTTTAGCTTTTGAACAATCTCCTTTAAGAAACTCTAATTCCTCAGCTCTATAAAATTTTTCATCTAACTTAATATACTGTGTATAATCTAAATCTAATTTACCAAATACATATTCAACTAAGTCTTTTACTGTATGCGATATACCAGTTGCACACACAAAATCATCTGGCTTATCATGTTGTAACATTAACCACATACATTTTACATAATCCTTTGCATGTCCCCAATCTCTGCTAGCATCTAAATTTCCTAAAGATAAACTAGTTGATAATCCACATTTAATTTTAACTGCTTCTTTAACAACTTTATTTGTTACAAAATTTGTACCTCGTCTTGGAGATTCATGATTAAAAAGAATGCCATTTGAAATAAACATTCCATATGCATTTCTATAATTTGTACATATATTATGTGAGAATACTTTAGCACATCCATATGGAGAGACTGGCTTCATTGGTGTTGATTCTCTTTGATATCCATCTGTATCTATATTATTACCAAACATCTCTGAGCTTCCTGCTTGATATATTTTTGAATTAGGACATGTTAATTTTATAGCTTCTAATAAATTTAATGTACCAATACCTGTTGCATTAGCTGTATATATAGGTTGATCAAAACTTATTCTTACATGAGATTGAGCTGCTAAATTATATATTTCATTAGGCTGAGCTTTTTGTAATACTTTGATTAATGATGCCATATCAGTCATATCAGCATATTCTAATTTAAGTTGCTTAAATATATTATCTGGTATTCTAGCTGTTTGATTCTCTGCAACTGAATTACGTTTTAATATTCCCCAGACTTCATATCCTTTTTCTAATAAAAATTCTGCTAGATATGAACCATCTTGTCCATTTATTCCAGTTATTAATGCTCGTTTATTCATAACTATTAATTATATCTGTTATTTGTGATATTTCTTGTGATGTTAAATCTTGATGATTTGGCACATAAAATCCATGTTTCTCTATCAATTCGGCATTTGGTAGACTTTCGCCGCATGCATATTTTTTCCACATTGGTTTAGACGCCATATTACCTGCTATTAAAGGTCGTACTTCAATGTTTGCAGATATTAAGTCTTTTACTATATTATCTCGTTGTTCATGCACAATTGGCATAGCAAAGTTTGATATAGTATTGTAAGTGTAATTATCTAAATTTAATTTGTTATTTGTAATCCATGATTTATATGTATTAAAATTATTTGTTCTTTTAACAACATAATTATCTAATTTATCAATTGCACGAAGACCAATAAATGCTTGTAAATCAGTAGCTCGTAAATTAAATCCAGGCACATAAAAATTATACAATGCATCAAAATTATTGCAATTATGTTCTTTACGCAATTCGTCTTGTTTCCACTTTGGTAGATCTCTGTCCCATCCATGACTTCTCATCATTAATAACATATGATAAAAGTCTTCATCATTTGTATTTATAAATCCACCTTCTATAGTTGATAAATGATGTCCAAAATACATTGAAAAGAAAGATGCAAATCCAAATGAACCTAAATTTTTATTATTATACTTAGATCCCATACTTTCACATACATCTTCTAATAATATAACATCGTATTTTTCACATAACTCTACTACTTCTTTCATTTGAGGAACTAATCCTAGTGGCGATACCAAAATTAATGCTGCGGGATTATCTTGTTTAAATATAAATTCTAATGCCGTTAAATCACATGACAGATCATGTAAGTTACAATCACACATTATAGGATCTAGTCCTAATAACATTGGTGAACTAACATCAGTAGCCCAACTTAACGCTGGTACAACTATTCTATTATTTTTTAGTCTATTTGATTCATTTAATGCAGCTAATGCTAATAGTATAGCTGATGATCCAGAATTAACATATACTGAATACTTTGTTCCTATCTTCTTAGCCCACTTCTCTTCGAGTTCTGCCGTTAGATCCCCTTTTGTTAGTCTAGGTATTGGATCTTGTTGTAGCCATTCTATTAGAGCATTTATATCATCTCTATTTATTGTGTCACTAACTAATTTTGTCATATGATTTTAGTATTCCGTCTTTAAAACTAGTAAATTCAAAATTTGGTAATATAGATTTCATTTTATTATTAGATACATCTTTTCTATATTGGCCATCTAATTCTGGCTTGCTATATATAATATTAAGATCTTTTTTTAATATATCCAAAGTTTTTTCAGCCATTTCATTTATACTATAATTCCAGTCTGGTGCTATATTAAAACTTTCTGTAATGTCTTTATCAATTACTTCAATTAGTATTTTTGCTAGATCGCCAGCATACATAAATTGTCTTAACGGATTTCCTGTACCTAATAAAAGTAAATCTTTATCCGAGTCTTTTATTTTTTTAAGTAATGCAGTGATAAAATGCATCTTAGTAGTATGATTAAAATTATCATGTTCTCCAAATAAATTACATGGAATTAAATAATTATATTTTGTACCATATTGTTTGTTATGTGCATCAATTTGTACTGCCATAGCTCTTTTTGAATATCCATAACTAAAATTAGTTGGAGCTGGAGGACCTTTATGTATATCTAATTCTGACATTGGATATGTGTCTACTACGTCTGGATAAATACATGTACTTAATATTCCAGTAAATCTTTTTATATTATATTCTTGACATACCTTTATTAATATAGTATTCATTAAAATATTTTCATTAAAGTATTCAGCTGGATATTTTATATTATCTTGTATGCCACCTACTTTAGCAGCTAGATGTATTATATGATCAGGCATAATTGAAGAAATTAACCATTTTACTGCTTTAGAATCAGTTAAGTCACAATAACTACTATCAATGTACATAACATTATATCCGCTTGGAAGTATTTCTTTCATATGAGTTGCAACCATACTACTTCCACCTGTTATTAATATTGATTTATCTTGTAGCATTATACTCCGTAAGATATGATTCTATTTCACTATATTCAACTTCTTCTAAAAACATATTGCCAGGACCTTTTGTTAACACACAATTTAATTTATTACTAATATTCTTTTTATCTTTCTTTAAAGCAATAATTAGTTGTTCTATATTAGGCAACTTGACATCATAATATATACTACTCAATGTTTTTTGTATTCGTTTAAATAATTCATATGTTATATATCCTTTTTTATATGAAATAAAATTAGCTACATCCATACCAACTGAAACTGCAATACCATGTGCAATTTCGTTATTTGTAACTGCTTCTATTGCATGACCAAAAGTATGACCATAATTTAATATGAGTCGCTCGTTTTTGTCAAATTCATCTATTTCTATATATGATCGTTTAATGTCTAAACATCTTGTAGTTAATTTTTTAAAGTCATGTTGATTTTTTATAAAAAAGTCATAATCAGCTTTACTAGATACTAAAAAGAAATGTAACATTTCACCTAATCCAGATTTAATATCTATTTTGGTAAGAGTATCTAAAAATTCATTGCATACAATAACTTTATATGGAGGATAAAAATTACCTAATTGATTTTTATATGTATTAAAATTAATTGAAGTTTTACCGCCAATACAACTATCGCCTTGAGCTAATAATGTAGTAGGATAAAATATCCATTCAACTCCTCGAAATAATATTGAAGAAATAAATCCTACAACATCTTGCGTAATGCCTCCGCCTATTGCAATTAGTTTATTTTTTTTATTAAATTTTCCAATAATAGAATTTATTATAGTAGATATATTATTAAAGTCTTTTGTTTGTTCTGTTACATTATATAATTGTATACATCTATATTTATCCAATTCTGGAGTATATAATATATTGTCAAATATGATAATGTCACCATCATTATATATTTGATCGATTGATTTAATAAAGTTATTACTAAATTCTACTGTGTAATTACGTATTGATGACTTTATTTTCATGTAATAGAGAAACCTCCGTCTACTATAATATTTTGGCCGGTAATATATGTATTTTGATTACTACATAGAAACATTACAATTCTCGCAATTTCAGCCGGGTCAGCCATCCTACCCATTGGTACATTTGAAACTAATTCTTTTATTTGCTTTTTTGATAATATACCATTTGTTAATTTAGTATTAGTAAATCCAGGTGACACTGTATTAACTTGTATATTATATTTTGCTAATTCAACAGCTAATGTTTTTGTCATTCCTATTAATGCAGACTTTGATGTTGTATATGACAATCTTTTTGATATTGTCTTATCTCCCCAAATAGATGCAATGTTAACTATCTTTCCACTTTTTTGTTTTTTCATATGTTTGGAAAGATGCTTTGCTATTAAAAATGGTGCTTTGACATTTACCTGCATAATATTATCAAAATCTTCTTCTTTGATATTATCTAATTCGTCAATAGTATTAATACCTGCACAATTTACCCAAATATCAATATCAGGTAATTCTTCTAGTAGTGTTATAATACTCTCATTAGATTTAAAGTCAGCAAGTTTAGAATTGGTAACTATAACATTGCCTTTGAATTGATCGAATAGTGCAGCTACTGCACTTCCTATCCCACCAGTACCTCCAGTTACTAAGATGGTTTTATTTGAAAAGTCAAACATTACTTTAAAGGGTTTCTAGATAATGGTAATGCTGTTCCTTTTCTAATAACTTCAGCTTTTATCGAAGGACATTCTGCACCGCATGCATGAATTAAATCATAAAATAAAATTAATGATAATACTTCTACCGTATGAAAATATTTACAATCTAATACTATGTTATTAATATCAGATTCTAATAATTGTCTATCTTGTCCTGCTATCATAGCAGTTTTAAATCCATTTTTCTTTGCCCAGTGACAACATGAAACTACATTTTTAGATCCTCCGGAGCATGACAATGCAACGATCATTGCATCTTTTTTCATTGCGCCTGTTTTTTTCTGTAATTCTAACCAACTTAAGAATAAATTGTTATATCCATAATCGTTTGCTATACTTGTTATTAAGCATTGACTATCTAATGTCTTAACATTTTTTGCAATACCAGCTTTAGCAAATAATCTTGTACAATCATCTGCTGCATGATTTGCAACTCCCCATAAACCGCCATTGGCAACTAAATATATATCACTACTAGAAGCAAAATCTTTTTCAAATTGTTTCCATTGTTTTGTAGTTAATGTTTTTTCAAACTTTTCTTCTAAATTTTCAAAATCAATATTACTCATGTATTCCTTTTTATTTTTATTATAATAATTATTTGGGATAAATCCTAATTTAAACTAAGTTTTATTATATCAATAGCCATATTTATTTCTTCAGAATTAACAGCTAAATTTGGTCTCATACGAACACTATGAGTTCCAGTTGGATTACATATCATTTTATTTGAAAATAATTTAGAACAAAAATCATCACGTAATTTAGTTGTTTTAAAATCGAACGCAATTAATAGTCCGGTTTGTCGAATATTATGTATATTAGATAATTTATTTAATTCTTTAAATAGTCGTTTACCTTGTTTGTTAACATTCTTTTTTAATTGATTATTATCAATAGTATCAATAATATATTTACATCTAATCATATCAACTAAATCGCCATCATATGTTACTGATAATCTTTTTTGATTTTCAAATACTTTAGAGTGTGACTTTTTAACCATTATTCCAGATACTTGTGATTTCTTTCCATATACAATAATATCTGGTTCTATTTTTAATTGAGTTGAATACCAAACTGTTCCAGAAGACAAAAATCCAGTCTGCACTTCATCAAATATTAATGGAATATCAAATTGTTTACAAATTTTTGATAATGATTGTAATTCTTTTTTATTTAAATAATTATCTCCATATGTTGCTTGTATTGGTTCTACGATAACTCCTTGTAAATTATATGGATTTGATTGAACATGACTAATAGCATCCTTAATTGTATTAGCAACCGGCCAATTATATTCGCCAGGTATATCTCCTTGTCTCAATTTAACTCCTGGAAATCTAGAAGTAATAATATTACCAACTGAATTAATACCGTGAAAACTATTCTTTATAGATAATATATATCCGTCTGGTCTTGGGCCTTTATACCACATTGCTGTTTTAATTGCAGCTTCATTGGCTAATGCTCCAGTACATGTAAAATGATAATTCTCATATTTACCCATTGATGTAAACTTTTTAAACGTTTTATAGAATTCATCAAATTCATCACTTAACATTTCACAGTTTACCATTTTAAGTTTAGAAACACGATGTATTTCTTCTTTAAATTCTTTACTATCAAATATTGGATGGTTATATCCAATTGGCAATGATGAGTACATTCCCATAAAGTCAAGATAATACTTATTTGTATTTTTATCAAATACATAACTACCTTGACTTTTATCAAAATCAATCTTAATATTAAATACACTCGTTCTATTCATATATATGGTCTACATCATCTCTACTTACTGCTAATCGTATTGCTTGTTGATTACCTGCTGCTGTAATTTTATGTCGTTTATTTCTTTCAATAAAAACTATATCGCCTTCTTTTACCTGCATTGTTTTGCCATCAACAAACCAATCCCATTCTCCTTTAATAATATACCACCATTCATCCCAATCATTATGATAATGTAACCTATTTCCTTCGCCTGGCATTTGGCCTATTAATGTTGATCTAGTAGATTTAGAATTTATTACTGTATGTGACCATGATTCATTGTTGGGATTATTATCTATAATATCTTGAACTTTAGTTACTTCTTTATTAAAATCATATAAGTTATTATTAACCACTCCGTCTTGAGCTAATACTCGTTCTACATTGTGATCAAATACTTTACCGGGTTTGTAATATTGTGGATCTTTTGGTTTAGCCGCTATTATTGATTCTGCTAGTAAAAAGTCATCTTCTTCGTCTATATCAACAGTTGCATACCCAGTTAGTTCAAAGAATCCTATTTTACCTTCTCCACCATGATACCCACATCCATATTCGTCCATATTCATCATATAGTTATCATACTGCCAAGCCATTAAGGAGCATGCGTATGCATATACTGGTTCTAACAACTGGCTTGGAGGTGATTGCTTCTTTTGATTAAAATTAATAGGTTGATCTTTATATATAGATTCAATTTTTACTTTGCTAGTAGATATCAATGTATCATATCTCAAAGACTTACTTACAAATTCTTTTATTTGAGTACTGGTTATAAATGGTGATGTTGCTAATAATTGAATTAACATATCTCCATTAATATTATGCATAAAATCTAATGTAAAATCATCATTTGTAGCTTCATCTGTTGAAAGATGGTCTGGTCTTTTATAAAATTTTACACCATATTCATCTGCTATTTCCTTGAATATATCTGATTCTGAGTTTATAACAATTTCATCAAATACATTAGCTTCTTTAGCTGCTTCAATTATATGAGCTACTAATGGTTTATTACCTAGTAATCTTAAATTTTTATTAGGCACTCTTTTGCTTCCTAATCTAACAGGAATCATTGCTATAATTTTTTTCATTTTACAAAATTTTCTATTAAATAATCATCTAATGTTAACGGGTTGTTATGATATTTATCTACCATTCGTTGAAAAAAGTCTATTTGTGGTTGTTGTTCATGTATATCCATTCTCATTTCACCAATATCTGGAGTTTTATTTTCTGTTGAACTAAAGTTACCAGCTTTAGCAGCTGCGTCATGATATGTGTCATTATATACTTTTCCGAATGTATTCATATTGAAAAAAGTCATACCTGTAACAAATAATTCTTTTACATTATAATTTAACAATGTTATTATACCCATTAGGCCAGTATTTGCAGTTGTTCCAATTTCATTAAAACATTTAAATAAGTAACCATCACAAACATTATGCCATGGGGCTTTTGTTGTGTTTAAAAAATCATCTACACGCTGTATATCCCACATTGATACCATTGGACATATAATATATTTCAATGATTCTGCAAAAGTCATATTTTCTTTTAGTGCATCTATTTTAATATGATTTAAACAATTCATTACAATATCTGTTCTTTTGCCATAATCTTCCCAATCTTGCTCTTTCATATCATATGCTTGATTTATTCTTACAACAATGTCATATGAATCAATTAACTTTCCTAGGCCTTTTCCTTTTAGATGTGGCGAAGGGCAAACATATGCTATTCGTTTACCTTTTAAATAATTTTCTAAATTTTCATTTTTATTGTAATCACGAAAACTATTAACAAACGGCCCTCTTTGACCTAAATCAATTAATTGATCAGTTGGAGTAGGTGTTGATGATTTCCATTCTGGTGATTCTTTTGTTAATGGAATTCCAATAACGTTATCTTTTGTGTTTCCCCACCAATTATCTGATATTGATATTTTTTTTCTAGATTCAATAATATCTTTATGATGTTTTGGGGGTACTTCCCATGGAAAAATAGGAAATCTACCTATATTTTCACCATTAAACCATCTCATATCAGTATCAAAATTTTCAATATTAAATTTACTAATATCAGTAACTTCATCATTTAGTATAAAATTGTTTAATGTTTCAATATCATATACTTGTTTATACCGATTTAATGAATTATTAGTATGTATTTGTTTTACTACTTCTGTTTTATTATATAAATTAGTTGTATATTTGTTAAAAATTTCAGAAGTAGATCCTTTTATTTCTAATTCAATTGGAGTATTTATTTGATCAGATGTTAGTAATGATAATAAATCTTTTTTTCGATGTATTGCACTACTGGCATTAAATGGATAATTAAGTACTAAACCAATTAGTTCTCTATCATATGTATTTGTTCTATTAATTGATAAATGAGTATCATGATCAATAAAGTATGATTTATTAAAAATTGTATAATCAAATCCAAATCCATATTTTCCAGCATCTATATTTTTATCTAAAATACCGCTACATTTCTTTAAATCTAAATCTTTATAATATATAGTATCATCTACTTCTAACATCACATTTTCAGATTGTACTTCACTATCCAATAATGCATACATTGTATTTTGAAATCCATGAAGAGTTTCGTCAATAAATGTTACATCATTAAATATTTTATTTAATTTTTCATATCCAGCTAAATATTTTTCATTTGAATATGCAAATTGTACGTATATATTATTTATATTGGATACATGTTTTTGTATTGTTTCTAATGATGTATATAATTGAAATGCTCGATCTTTTGAAAAAATTATAATATCCATTATATAAACTCCTTTAAGTATTTATTAAATAATCTGTCATTGTCTTCCCACCATGTTAATGCAATTTCATAATTTTTTTGTATAGCTGATAATCTAGATTTATAATCTTTCTCAGTTAAGTTATTTAAAATATTTACAAGCTCATCAACAGTTTCAAATGTTATTATACCGTTTATGTCAAAGTATTTTTCAATATTTTTACATCCATGATATATTGGTATTGTTCCAGACAACATACAGTCTAATAACTTTTCTGTAAAATAATTATTTGCATAGTCATTTTCCATTGCAATGCAAAACCTATAATCTTTTAATCCTTGTAGTTTTGAATCAATTTCATTGATACCTCTTCCATATAGATCTACATTTAATTTTTCTTGTTGTATTTTATTTAAACAATCTAATCTAAATTGATGTCCAGCACACATATTTTTTGTAGAAGTTATAAACGATGTCATTTTATTCTTATTATAGACTTGAAATTGACTTGTATCTAATTCATTTGGTAAAGCACTCCATTGAGATATTTCTGATATAGGTTTAAATTCAAAATTAGGTAGATTAAACAAAGACTCATGCCAACCCAATACTTTATCAAATTTTTCATGATCTTGTTGTATTCGTTCGTAGACAGCTCGTTGATTAAATAAATGGGGACCTTCTGCTAATATTGCAATAATTGGTTTTGTATTGTCTATTTCAATTTTATTTTCTAAATAATGTAATATATTTTCATCTTGTAAAATTGTTAAATTAAATTCTCCAATAGATTGATTATAACAATATGAAAATAATTTAGGTATAGTATGCCTTTCTTTATTATCTCCAAATGTATTTATTTGTGGTAATTTTTGAGACATATCATCTAATGAATCTAATTGTTTATATATTGGCTTTGTTCTAATTTCATTTTCAAAAATACTATTATCTGTAGATTCTCGTTCTTTTGTACGAACTTGATTATCTGGTGTTTGATTATAAACGTGAGTATAAAAATCTACTACTCCAATTTTGTCTTTGCCACTCATTTCTAAACAAGGATATGCCCACGCTAAGTCACTAGCGTGCCAATATAATTTATTATCAATATTTGATGTAAAATCTTTTGTATCAATATTTTTAAAAAGTTTTGCTTTATATGTTCTTAAATGGGATGCTCTCCAAACGTCTTTCCGATATAATTTATAGTTATGTACAAATTCAGGATATTCTGTATTTTGAGGATTTCCTATTGTTGTTTCATTTCCATCCCAACATACAAATCCTCCATATGTCATCCATACATCATGATCATTATAATATTGATTTAACTTTTCTAATACTACTTCATTAATAAGCCAATCGTCTCCATCTAAATGTATAATAATTTCATTATCTTCAATCTGATCTAGAAAATTAATATAATTATATGTTGCTCCTTGATTTTCTTTGTTATTAATTATAGTAAATCTTTTATCATTTTTAACAATATTATTAACTTTTTCAAGTGTATTATCTGTTGAACAGTCGTTAATATAGATAGTTCTCCAATTTGTATATGTTTGATTTAACATACTAGCTAAATTAGGCTCTACCCATTCTTCATTATTATATGAAGGCGTAATAATTACAAATTTATTGTTTTTTTCCATTGTTCTATATCATAATATTTTTTATACAATGTTTTACTTTTTTTACTACATTCATCGTAAAACTTGTTATTATCTCTTAATTTAACTGCTAATTTTCTTGCTGATTCAATGTCATCTACATCTACACATAAATCTGGATGGCATATTCTTTGTGTATCTACTTTTTCATTTCCTATACAAGGTATTCCAAAATATGCACAATTCAAACTAAATGTTCCAGCTGCTATAGTTGGCATTAAATGTACTGCATATTTAAATGATGCTACTTCATGCATCCAGTCTAACCATGATATTCTAGGTAAATGTGTCAAGTTAGGGACTTGTTCTTCTTGATCACGTTTTGCATGAGATTCTTGAGTCCATACTGGAACTCCAAACTCAGATGCTATTAGATAGCTTTGAAATCCATTATACCATCTAGCAAAATTACCTCCTATTAATACTTTATCTTGTTTAGTTGGAATTATGTCTTTTATACGTTCTTCAATCATTAAGGTTGGCATAACACGTACATTTTGTGCTGGTACTAAACCTTTATAAAATTTTGTATCATATTCATTGTGAGCATATATAGCATCTACTTCAGCTAACATATTATAGAAATTAAATTGGTCTTGTATTTCTAATTCTGTAAACATCCATGATGGTCCTTCTTGAACATAATATACTTTTTTATTATTTTCTTTTAATACAGATAACCAATTACTATTTAATAATTCAGAATGCGGATTTGGAATATTTGTTAATTTTGCAGCTACTGCATTTAAATTCAATTGTCCTTTGGGAAATATTACAAATACATGATCTTGATCTTTTACTTCACTGTAATTAGATATAGGATAATGAGTTGCGCCTAATGCATTCATCCATGCAAATTCTGTACGCATATTTGGATGCCCATTATCAATAGACCCATTAAAGCCCATTTCTGTTAAAAATACAGTTTTCATTTATTAAAAAATTCTTTTATTTTATCACACACATAATCTACATCTTCTAACCCCATACCATGATGTGCTCCCAATAAAAATCCATTTTTCATAACTAAATCAGCATTAGTAAAATCTTGTAAATATTCCCTATATATAGGATGTCGTGTCACATTGCCGGCAAATGTTACTCTAGTTTGAATATTATTGTTTTCTAAAAAAGTTAATAATTCTAATCTTTTATTGGTTTGTAATGGAATTGCCAACCAATTTGGTTCTATACTATCATCTGGAAGTATTAATTCTTTAACGTCTTTTAAATTATCTAAATATCTTTCAACATTATCTCTTCGTTTTTGTTTAAATGTTTGAAATCTATCTAGTTGCACTAAACCAAATGCTGCACTCATTTCACTACATTTCATATTATAACCTAATACTCCATACAAAAATTTATAGTCATAAGGTAAACCATCAACTTCATGAGCAAATCTATCATCTATATTTTCATTATTGTCGCCAATCCTACCCCAATCTCTATACTGTAAAGCTCTTTTAACATATTTTTCGTCGTTAAACATTACCATTCCACCCATTCCGCCTGCAGTTATAACATGACTAGCGTAGAAACTAGTAGTAGAAACGTCTGAATCTAATGTTTTAGTAACTGTGTCAGCTGAATCTTCTATTATGTATATGTCTTCTCGTCCAATTCTTTTTAATTCTTGTTTAAGAAGTTTCCAATCAGGTTTATTTCCTATTAAATTAGGTACCATAATAGCTTTTACATCATCTGTTACAGCATTTATAATATCTTTTACATCAGGAACATATGATTTAAGATTTGAGTCTATAAATATAGGAACATACCCTAATTGTATTATAGGAGCTAATGTTGTTGAAAATGTTAAAGCTGGAGTAATAACTTTACTTCCTTTTTTAAGATCTAATGCTGCTAGTGCTAATAAACATGCAGACGAGCCAGAATTTACAAATACTCCATATTTTTTTCCAAACTCTTTTGCAATTTTTTCTTCAAATTCAATTGATCTAGGACCAAATCCAGCTAACCAACCATCACGAAGACATTGCTCTACAGCTTTAATTTCTTCTTCTCCATATGCTTCTAATTTATTAGGCGCATACCATACTTTTTTAGATTGTTTCATATAATTTATTTTGTTTCTCTTGTTTTTCAATAGTTTTAGGATGATGAAATGCAAATTCTTCTTTAGGTGGCAAATGTGAATATTTTTTCATTCCTTTTATTTGCTCATGAACTTTTCCATTCCATTCTATATTATGTTGTCTTTTATATATTCTTCCTTGGTAATCTGGCCAATTGACCCAACCTTCATCATTAACTTGCCATCTCCATTTATCAATATGAGATTGAGTTAATCCTTCTACGGTATTTATTCTTGGTACATAAAATAATTCAGTTTCTGGATTAACATTTATAATTTGATGTATATTTTTTAATAATATAGAAGATGGTAATTCGTCGGCATCTATGTTAAAAATCCAATCACAATCTTCAAATAAATGATATCCTAGATTTTTAAATGATGCAAAGTCTTTATTTAAATTACTATAAATTACTCTAAATGCAGAATCGCCTGGAACTAGAAATTGATTACATAATCCTTGTACTTCCTCAGTACAATTATCTTCATCCAATAATATACCAATACAATCAGTTTTTAGAATATTAGTTCGAAGTAAAACTAACAATTTAGCTAATTCATCATATTCATTGCATGCTGTTATAAAATATCCTATTTTCATACTGTTTTTAATTTTGGTAATTCTATTTTATTTAATGTAGGAAGATTTAATGGTTGATGCATTGGAACACTTCCAATTTTAGTGTCAATATATTTAAATAACTCATCATAATGCTTAGTAACAGCTAAACTTGAAAAATTATCATTAGAATGTTTTATATGTTTTCTAGATCTTGATAAAAATTTATTATAATGTTTAACCATTTCTTTAAATAACTTTGATGCATATTTGTAATCTGGCGTAAACCATTTAGCATCGCCAATTAAAAAATCATTTTGTGCTGATGGATGTATTGGAGTTAATCCGCCTGGTAATTCAGATATATATTCTGGGTGTAAAAAATCAGCTGGGCCTGAATGTAGTGGAGATATAACTGGTTTTCCAGTTGTAGTAAATTCTAATAATGGTCTTCCAAATCCTTCACCTTTAGTAAATGATACCATAGCTTTTACTTTTGTATTATTATATAATGAATTCATTTCATTATCAGTTAAATCACCATGCAGTATATAGATGCTTGGCAACTTAGTACCTTTTGGAAATAATTTTATTATTTGTCTTACATTTTTTTCCATTTGATCTTTATCAACAACTGAATATGTAGCTCCAGATGTTTTTAATATTAAAGCTGGAGTATTATTTTTATTTTTAAATGTATCTAAAAATGTATGTAACATTCCAGTAATGTTTTTTCTATCTTCGCCTATTTGTCCTTGCAACCAATGTCCTACAAATAAGAAACAAAATGACTCTTTAATATCTTGCAATTCTAATACTTTTGCAGTATTATTATTTTTATTGTATATTGTTTCATTAAAATATTCTGGGACAACTTTTATTGTAGTTGTAATTGTTAATTTATGTTTTTCTGCCGTATTTTCAAAAGATTTTTTAGTAAATTCAGAAGGAACTATTGTTATTTGCATTTTATTAATTGACTCTATCCAAGCTTCTGGACATACATCGCCTTCTGTTCCAGCTGTTACTCCTATATTAAATTTTCCAACCGGCTGAAATTCATTTGGCACTGTAATCTGTACCCATATATCTGGTTGTTCTGATAATGGTAGTGCAACTAAACTACGCATCCAATTATCTGGTAATGGATATGTAAATGGGGTATGTCCCCATGGCATTGAAACTAATTTTATGTCCCATTCATTACTTTTAAATTTAAATGTATTTGTAATAAATTCTCGCGCGTGATGTCCGTAACCTGATTGTGTTGCTACTGGACTTGAAATTACACATTTTCTCATACTATACCCATTTCTTTATATGTTACTAATTCTACTTTACTTAATGTATATTTTGGTCTTTTTTCTTTTGGATTATCAAATAGGAAATTCATCATTTCAACCATTTTATCTGCCATTTGTTTTGATGTTAATCCATTTTGTAAACAAAATTCACGACCTTCTAATCCACATTCAACTCTTCTATCTGGCATTGTATCATACCATTCTAGAATTGCATTTCCAACATCTTCAAATTTTACTCTATCATCAAATATATATGGTGTTTGTGGAGATCCTTGTAATGATCTATTAGAAGGAAATACAGGCTTTGCCCAACTTCCATGTTTTTTGTATTTTCCTTCGTGATTAGTTGAAAATACATCGTCAAATGTTATCCAGTTTCCATTCTCATCTTCAAATCTACATTGATCTTGTAATCCGCCAGTAACACTATTAATAATAGGAGTACCTGATAATAATGATTCGGTACTACTTAGTCCCCAACCTTCATTAGATGCAATGTTTATAGTAACGTCTGCTATATTATACATTGCATTTAAATCTGCTGCTCCCACTTTTACTTCTGAAAATAATATTTTACATTCTGGGGCTATATTCTGCCAAACTGCTCTTAAGTCTGTACCATTCTGATCTGATATTTGAGTATGCATAACTAAAGCAACTTTATCTTGATCTTTTTTTGGCAAATTATTTCTGAAATGTTTAAATGCTAAGATTACATCAGCTGGAAGTTTTCTCCTTATATTTCTATTATTCCAAAAAACAACAAATTCCACATTATTTTTAACTTTAATTTCATTATATGCTTTTTGATACAATTCATCATCTTTTGGTATTGGTTTAAATTTATCCGAATTTAATCCATGAGGAACAAAGCCAGTAATAATTTCATCCCATTCTAAATTAGGAGTTTTTGTATTATCTTCTACATCATAATCATACACCCCATATCCGTTCTGTCCCAACACTTCTCGATGTATATTATCAGATTGTTTAGAAATTCCCATTATTAGGTCACAGCTACCGTAAAATGGTGAATTCCACATAGGATATGGTAAATCGTCCCAAATTGAATAATATACAATTGGAGTGTTATATGTTGTTTTTATTTCATGCTCTAGTTGATATAACCAACCCCAATATCTAGGATCAGTGAAATGAAATATAGCATCTGGTTTTTCTTTATTTAATATTGAAAATAATATATTTCTATCACCATAACCATTATATGGTATAATTTTAACATCTGCATCTTCAACGCCAGTTTCTTTTTGTACATCTGCAGACAAATCAAATGCTTTACCAGCATCCGGATGATTTACTGCAGCTCCAACTTGAATCCAATCATAATGTTTTACGGTATTTAAAACAATTTCTTTTGATATTGTTCCAATTCCAGATGGCAATCTAAAATCATCTGATAATAACAATATTTTTTTCTTTTTTGGCTTTGTAGGATCTAGTTTTCTTAATTTTGGTAACTCCATTAATTTCCTTTATAACTTTTATATAAATATTAACCTAATATAACTACTGGCTTATTTAATTTTTGTATTTTACTATATGCTGTTTGTAATTGAGGATTCATTTCATATTCATTATTTAATATAATCATATAATCACAATTTTCTGCTAATAGTCGCATTCTATGTAATAATTGAGAAAAGTGATATTTTTTTCCATAATATGATTCTGGTAACATTGAATATAAATTTCTTCCTGTATATGATGGATTATATTCTTGATATGATATTCCAAATTCTAATGCAAATTTTTTAACCATATAATTAGCTCCTTCAGAGCCTCCGCCAGATACAATAATTAGTTCTTGTTTAAATTTTTGTTTTAATTCTGAAAGTACTTGTTGTACTTTTCTTTTATTTTGCCATTCTTTATTTCCAATAACAGCAATTTTCATTTATCCTTTTAGTAAATCTTTTGCATCATCGCCATCAATCAATGAATCATATTTTTTTATATTAGCAATCATTGCATTTAATGATTGTCGTTTATCTTCTGCATCTGCATACTGTGCAACAATTGTATCCATTTCTTCAGTATGTTGAGGATGTTCTCCAATACCAACTGAATTGTTCAAATAAATATCTAATCTAGCAACAGCGTCTGCTTTATCTGCTTGATATTTTGCATATAATGCATCTAACATTAATCCATTCATATTTTCCTTTTTATTTATTATATTAAAAATTATTGACGAATCCTATCTTCTTTGGGACAATTATCATAATCCATCTTAAATGGACACCACTTACAATGTTTAGACCCCTTTCCAGCAATAGATAGATAATTTTGTTCTACTCGCTTCTTGCCAGTTTCATCAAAACAAAATTCTATAAATGAGTCAATATCACGTTGAATCTTTTTTCTAGTAACTGAGCCAGACGCCGGATTAAGTATTTGTATACGCCTTTGTGGAAACATTGATTCTTCTAATAACTTTCGTTTTACTATAAAGAATTCAATATCAATATTGTCAATTGGAATTCCAAATTGATCAGAAAAGTATTTTTTATAAGCAACTAATTGTGCTGCCTTAAGCTTATCAGCTTTTTGCCATTTATTCCAACCCATTCGGCTAGTTTTAATATCTAATATTTTTATTTTATTTAATACGGTGTCTCTAACTACTATATCTATAAATCCATACCAATAAACATTTTTATTAACTGATGATGCTGGAATGCCTAATTCTACTTCTATTCCAACTAGTTCCATATTTTTAGTAGAAAAATATTGAGCTCTTCTTTTTTTGAACCAATCTAATATTTGTACTCCATCTTCTAAATGTTCTGCTAATTCAGCTGGAGTTGAAAAATGTTCTCCATTATTAGCAGCAACACCTTTTTTATATTCTTGTTTCAAACATTCTAATAACATATCACGAAGATCTATTTCGTCAGCAGCTTTAACAGACTTTGTATACATTACTGTTAAGTATTCTTGTAATGTTTCATGGAAAGCTGTACCAAAACATGTTGCAATATTATGAGTAAATGGAGCTAATTTATCAATATACGATAATTTCCATTGTTTAGGACATTTTGAAAACATTGACCATTGAGAATAAGATATCTTAGCAGGAACCTTAGATACATCATTTAATGACAATTTATATATTGGATTTATATAGCCGTTTTTCATATTATGGATATAAAATAAGATCTTGTTTAGACTCTAGGATAAGATCGTCTTTTATTTCAGAAATTTTATCATAAAAATTTTCTATAGCTTCATCATGATCTTCTTGGGAGTCAAAATCTTCGTCATCTGGATATGGTGGTATATTCTCGTCTTCCATTATAAATTCAGATCCGTTTTGATTAGCATATCCTCCTGAAACATGTAAATATGCCTCATCTTCACTTCTAGCTTCCATTTCAAATTCTCCTCGCTTTGTAAACCAATCTGCTAATTCATGAAACAACTCTTCTGGTGGATACCATGCTGAATCAAATGTCAAATCAATAATATCATCGTCTATTTGCCAATCATGTACAAAACACCATTTTGCTCCTACATTTTCAGTCATCCAATCTCTAGTTAAATTGTCTTTTGGATAATCTTTATATAATAACCCATATAAATTATCGGCCAATAAATCACTTTTTTTCTGCCAATCTGCTTCTTCAACTTCCGGAGTAAAAATTTTATCTACAAAGTTTTTTATAAGTTTTTTTGAAGCTTCTATACTTACAACTGTATATACGTTATTTGCCATATTCTTTTTTTATTATATTATAAGAAATTATTTGGATTGATCCAAATATTCAACTCGATAAATTTCAATTAATTTGTCTGAATTATCAATAAAATCATAATGAATATCTACTGGTTCTGTAATTGTTTGTTCAAATTTCATAATCTATTATTTACCTTTTAGCATTTTTTTAATTTCTTTTTCTGTATATCCATATAAAGATAACAAAGTACTGCAACTATCTTTAGACATTAATTCAATGTAATCAATGGCTTCCATTTTACTTACTAGATAGTGGTCTGCAATTTGTGAAACTAACTGAGTATCGTACTTATCTTCCTTTTTTCCTTTAATGTACTTAGCAAAGGTTCTCTGGGCCGGTAATAGGCCGTGATAGAGACGATAAGTATCTCTAGGTGATAATAACCCAATTGTATATTTTTGTAACTGATTAATTACTTCAATTAGTTCCATTCTCATTGATAACCACCTATTCACAATAAAAGGGGCGAACTTTTTTTGATCTAGATCTGTATATTTAGACCATTCTTTCTTTTGATGTGTCATTCCATTCATAAAATCGAAGATAGTTGCAGGTTTCTTTGTCATAGTTTATATTTGTGTTTATATATGTCAATAAATGATTTGCCAACAGCCAATTCTAATACTACAGCATTTTCAGGTACTCCTGGCATTTTCTTTTCATTAACAACATCAACATTTTTGTTTTTAAAAATTTTCATTTTAGTTTTAGCATTCTTTCTATTTGAGTTTTTAAATACTAAAACAACAGGGCCTTTTATATATGGAGCTCCCATTAGTTTACTTCTAGTTGAAATTCTTCTGGAACATGACCACAATCATCACACCTAAATACTGATGCTGGATATACTGTGTCTTTATCCTTACCGGTTAAGAATCTAGATACTTTATTAATACGCATTACTTGTCTAAAATACATTCCACCGCATTCTGTGCATACCATTGGTTTTAAGTCTTTTGGACTAATATTTGGTTTAGTTGGATTCATAATGTTACTTTATAATTCATTCATTAATTTTACAAACATTGCCATGATATTAATTTCTTTATCTACAACATTTGTATCAGTATATTGTGATTCTGCTATAATTAATATACAGGATGCTATACTACCAGTAGCAAATTCATCTAAATTATCATATAAAAATGTATATAATGGAGTAAAATCTTTTACTTTACTATCTGCAATAAGTTGTCTTAGTTGCTTAAATGACTCTTTTTTATCTTTAATATTTTTTAAAATATTTAATAATTCAGTCATATAATTAGCTTGTACTACACTATTTTTGTCTAATACTAATTTGCCTTTAACTACATGACTTTGTGCAGCATTAATAGCTCTACGTATATCTGGATATGAAGAGTTAATAATAGCAGCAATATCTTTAATATCATAGTCTATTTGTTTTTCTTCTAATACTGTAACTAATCGCTGAGCTACATCTTTTTTACTAGGAGGCGTTATTCCAAATGTCTGGCATCTACTTTGTATTGGATCTATAATTTTTTCAACATAATTACATGTTAATATAAATCTAGTAGTCTTACTATATGTTTCCATTAAATTACGCAAAGCTGCTTGTGCATTTGGGGTAAGATAGTCAGCTTCATCTAATATAACAATTTTCCATCTCTTAAATCCTACTGACGACGCGTATCTTTTTATTTTATCTCTTACCGCGTCTACTGAGTTTTCATCAGATGCGTTTATATACATAACGTCACACTCAATTTGATTTGTAATAATTTTAGCTAGTGTGGTTTTACCTGTTCCTGCACCGCCGTAGAATAATAAGTGCGGAACATCTCCATTTTCAATGAATATTTTGACTTTGTCAATAATATGTTCATTACCAATATATCCATCTAATGTATCGGGTCTAAATGCTTCTACCCAAAGTGTATTTTCTGTTACTCCAAACATAATTTTATTTTTTTCCTGTTGACCCAAATCCGCCAGAACCTCTATTAGTGTCAACTAATGCTAATACTGGATTCCATTCTATTTGTTCAACTTTATTTAATACTAATTGTCCTATTCGCTCGCCTTTTTCTAAAGTAACTTTTGATAATCCATGATTAATTATAATTACTCCAATTTCTCCTCTATAATCTGCGTCTATAGTTCCTGGAGAGTTTAATACTGTTATTTGTTTTTTATAGGCTAACCCACTTCTTGGTCTTACTTGTATTTCGTACCCTAATGGTATTTCAACATATAATCCGGTTTTAATTAGTGTACTTAATCCAGGACCTATTGTTGCTGAATGAGTTGATCTAACATCGCAACCCGCACTACCTAACGTTTCATAGCTAGGAAGATCATTATCTGATTTATTTATAACTCGTACTTTCATACTTAATTTTGTAATTGAACTAACCAATAATTTGATTCAAAATCTGTGCCTGTAAAGTCTATTCTTGCTAATCCATTTGATGATATATGCATTGTACCTTTATCGCCTTTATTAGCAGTTAATACTTCTTTTAGTTTATCAGCTGAAAAGCATATGGCATCTAAATCATTTGCAGTACCATCAATTTCAAATGTAACATTATCAGAATTAATAGTTGTATAATTAATTATAAATTTAATCTTACCATTTTGAACTTGTACTGCAAAATTATTTGCATCTGGTAAAGCATTTTTTGCTTTGATAAACTTATTGATAAATAATTCATCTATATCAATTGTAACTTCATATTCTGGCTCGGCGTTAATTGTTGGGACTGCAGGTATAACAGAAGTATCAGCTAACATAAAAGTCATTGTTGTACTTCCTTCTTTTATTTTCATTGCATAATTTTTGCCTTGAGACTCATTAACTTCAATATCAATTTTTTCTCCTACTGCTGATAGCATTTTTGTTAATGCACCTGTATGATTGATACCTAATTCTCCTTGCATAAATGGATCTGTTTTCCATTTAACTTTACCTACTACGGTTTGATCTATATCTATTAATTCACAATTAACAGATTCTTCATTTGCTTTAACAGTTACAGCTTCACAGTTGCCTGCTAAATAATATCTGTTTATAAACGATTGTAATTTACTTTTTTCCATTGTTTTACTTTTTATGTTTTAAAAAATTTATTAAATTGATTTGCATCGGTAGTTGATATACTATCGCCACCAAATTTCTTATATGTTTTCTTATATGTTGCATACACGTTCATTGCATTATCAGGATCATCAAACATTGAATGTAATGATAATATAACATCATATAAGTCTTTTGGAATTGCTGTTTCTAACAACTCAACATGATTATTTACTAATTGACTAACGTCTTTTGCAATATCTACATATAAATGAGTATTATGTATAACCATTCTTGGCATACCTTCTT
>TARA_R110002073_G_scaffold29300_1_pt1 | contig 29106 bp, 28 predicted proteins | sample TARA_R110002073 | Tara Oceans TARA_R110002073 (sample SAMEA4397174) | marine metagenome | biome: Polar Biome; feature: [DCM] deep chlorophyll maximum layer (ENVO:01000326); material: water (ENVO:00002006), including particulate matter (ENVO:01000060) such as... | depth 40 m | reverse complement strand
GCTGAACTCTGCCCCGCGCGGCGTGGTCAGATCCGCCGTAACGGTCCAGTATTCCTGCGCGCGGAACGCCTCGATCTCCATCTCGCGCTCGACGATCAGGCGCAGGCAGACCGATTGCACGCGCCCCGCCGATTTCGCTCCAGGCAGCTTGCGCCACAGCACCGGCGACAGGTTGAACCCCACCAGATAATCCAGCGCGCGGCGTGCCAGATAGGCGCGCACCAGTTCCATATCCACTTCGCGCGGGTTCTTCATCGCCTCGGTGACGGCGGATTTGGTGATCGCGTTGAACACCACGCGCTTGACCGGCGTGTCCTTCTTGATCGCGCGGGATTTTGACAGCGCCTCGGTCAGGTGCCAGCTGATCGCCTCGCCCTCGCGGTCAGGGTCGGTGGCCAGGATCAGATCGTTATCGGATTTCAGGGCGTCGGTGATGGCGCGCAGATGCTTCTTGCTCTCCGCCGCGACCTCCCACGTCATTTCGAAATCATGGTCGGTATCGACCGAACCATCCTTTGGCGGCAGATCGCGGACATGGCCGAAAGACGCCAGAACGGTATAGTCCGACCCAAGATACTTGTTGATGGTCTTGGCCTTGGCGGGGGACTCGACGACGACAACTGCCATGTAAACCTCTGATAGATAACGCCCTTTTCACACAGCTTGCGGCTGCGGCAGGCGATGCTGCGCCGCCTAGATGGGGGGGAATGGGGGGCGTTGTCAATCTTGGCTCGCTCGAACACCCCAGATTGAGCGTCGAACCAAGGCGGCAGGGCGGGCTGATCTGGTTGTCGCGCGGGGCCGGTCGGGTATGCGGATCAAGCGAGCGCCAACAGGCTGCCCGGCTGGCGCTGGACCCGGCCGTCAAGTTCCAGGAACAACAACGCCGGCGCGACGACCGAGGCCGGCAGGCCCAGGTCGCGCAGAAGTTGGTCTTCGGGCACCGGCGCTGGGCCCAGATGGTTCAGGATCGCCTTGTGCAGGCTCAAGGTATCCGGGACGCCTATCGGCGCTTTGGCTGTCGGGCGCTTGGTGGCGGGGGGCGACGCGGAGCGTAAGGGTTGGATGCCTCGTGGCGCCGGACCGCCGGTTTCCCGGGCATCCGGCAGTTTGGACGGCCGCGCAACGGGGCTGGAGAGTTGAGGTTCCAGGGCCTCGATCACGTCGGCGACATCGCGGATCAGGGTCGCGCCGCCCCGGATCAGCCGGTTGCAGCCCGCCGCGCGCGCATCAAAGGGATGCCCGGGCACGGCCAGCACCTCGCGCCCCTGATCCAGCGCGTCGCGCGCCGTTATCAGGCTGCCCGAGCCGTCCGCGGCCTCGATCACGATGACAGCGCGCGACAGGCCGGCGATCAACCGGTTGCGACGCGGGAAATGGCGCGCCTGCGGGGCCAGGCCGATGGGCTGTTCGGACAGGCGCAGGCCCTGATCGGCGATCGCAGCGGCCAGAGCGGCGTTTTCGGGCGGATAGATGACATCGACACCGCCGGCCATGACAGCGATGGTCCCGGATTTCAGCGCCGCGCCATGCGCCGCCGTATCAATGCCGCGGGCCAGGCCCGAGACGACGGTAAGCCCATGAAAACCCAGGCCTTCGGCCAGTTTTCGGGCCGTTCGCTGCCCCAGGCTGGACGCGTTGCGGGCGCCGACAACGGCGACGGCATGTTGTTCCAGGACGCGCGCCTGCCCCTGCACCCACAACACCGGGGGTGGGTTGGTCAGGGCGGCCAGTGCGGTGGGATAGTCCGGATCGCCCAGACAGATCATCCGCGCGCCCTTGGCCCGGCCCGCGGACAGTTCGCGCTGCGCGTCATCCGCGCTGATGGCCGCGTAATCGGACACGCCCGAAGCCCGTGCGATGGCGGGGAGCGCGGCCAGTGCCGCCTGCGCGCTGCCATGTTCGGCCATCAGGCGCAGAAAGGTGCCGGGACCAACGCGCCGAGAGCGAATGAGACGAAGCCACGCCAGCCGGTCTTCTTCCGTGGTGGGTGGGGTGAAGGGTGTGGGAGAAGAATAACGTATCCCGTCCATTGCGACCTCGCCTCATTCAAGTCCGAGATTGCGCTGTGAAGGTTAACGCATGGTGAAGAAGTCAGGGGCGGCACAAAATAAATGCGAGCGATTGTCCCACCCCGCGTCGAACGGGCGCCATGGCAGGGCGTCAGGCCACGCCGCCGATGGTCAATCCGCCGATCAGCAGGCTGGGCTGGCCCACGCCCACGGGCACCCATTGGCCAGCCTTGCCGCAATTGCCGATGCCGGGATCCATGGCCATGTCATTGCCAATGCCCCGCACGTTGTTCAGCGCGGTCGGCCCGTCGCCGATCAGCGTGGCGCCCTTGACGGGCTCCTGCACCTTTCCGTTGCGCACGCGGTAGGCTTCGGTGCACGAAAACACGAATTTGCCGGATGTGATATCCACCTGCCCGCCGCCGAATCCGACCGCCCAGATGCCGTCCTTCATTCCGGCGACCAGATCTTTGGGATCCTCCTGCCCGCCCAGCATGTAGGTATTGGTCATGCGTGGCATCGGCGCATGGGCATAGCTTTCGCGCCGTCCATTCCCGGTAGCCGCGACATTCATCAGCCGCGCATTCTGCCGGTCCTGCATGTAGCCGACCAGGATGCCATCCTCGATCAGCGTGTTCTTGCCCGACGGTGTGCCCTCGTCGTCGACGGTGATCGAACCGCGCCTGTCGGGGAGCGTGCCGTCATCCAGAACCGTCACGCCGCGCGTCGCCACCTGTTTGCCCAGAAGCCCGGCGAAGGCCGAGGTTTTCTTGCGGTTGAAATCGCCCTCCAGCCCGTGCCCGACGGCCTCGTGCAGCAGAATGCCGGGCCAGCCGGGGCCCAGCACGACATCCAGCGACCCGGCCGGAGCGGGCTGGGCGTTCAGGTTCACACTGGCTACGCGCAACGCCTCCTGCGCGACGGGCTGCCAGTGTTCGGGGTCCATCAGGCCGGACAGGCCGATTCGCCCGCCACCGCCGAAATGACCTGATTCGCGCCGGCCATCCTGCTCGACGATCACGGCGATCGACAGACGCGCCATCGGGCGCAGATCGGTGACCAGCCCGCCTTCCGGGCGCAGGATGGCGATCTCCTGAACCGATGCGGCCAGCGACGCCGTGACCTGCACGACACGCGGGTCCAGCGCCCGCACATAGTCGTCGATCTGGCGCATGGTTTCGATCTTCGCGGCAAAGCCGGCATCCGCGATCGGGTCGATTTCGGCATAGAGCGCGCGGTTGGTGCCTGGCGGCGGTGGCGCCATGACCCCGCCACCCGCGCCGACGGCCAGCCGCGCGGTTCTGGCTGCGCGCTTCATCGCCGCCTCGGTGATCTGGGTCGAATGCGCATAGCCCGCCACGTCACCGCGCACCGCGCGCAGGCCAAATCCCTCGCCCGAATCATAGCCGGCCGAGCGGATCCGCCCGTCATCCAGCACCAGTGATTCGGATCGCCGCCGCTCGAGGAACAATTCGCCGTCATCGGCCCCGAAAACGGCGCCCCGAAGGATCGACAACGCGGCGTCCCGGTCGATCATGGTCTGGAACGGGTCGAACCTGTCGACCTCGGTCACTGCTTGGGCGATTGCGGACATGAAATTCCTTTCGCAGTCTGCCCGCATGTCTTTGACTTATATCAAAGGGTGGCGAGTTGACGCATTGGTTTGGGTTGTTATGAAGATGCTAATATGATTTTAGAAGAGAGGGAAACCGTCCATTTGGGGTCGTGCCCGGCGCAGGCTGGCCGCACGCAGTCTGCGTAGGCGGGATGAATAACGGTCGAAGAGCCGCATAAAGAACGGGAACATAGGATGCATCTTTTCAAGGACCTCACCCGCCAGTCAGCCGGTTTCGGCGCATTGGCGATGTCGATGGCGGGCACTGGTCAGGCACTGGCGCAGGAGGTGCCCTTCCGCGGTGAACCTTCGCCTGGCGGGATCGGCACTCAGGAACCGGCGACATCGCTGGCGGCCGAAGCCTTCTGGATCGACAACATGCTGTTGATCCTGATCACGGCCATCACGATCTTTGTCGCTGTTCTGTTGCTGTGGGTGATCGTGTTCCACAATCGTCGCGCCAACCCGACACCGGCCCGGTTTTCGCACAATTCGCCGCTGGAAGTGGCGTGGACGATCCTGCCGATCTTCATTCTGATTGCCATCGGCTCGGTGACCGTTCCCGCGCTGTTTCGCCAGCAGATCATGCCGGAGGCCGATGTCACCATCAAGGTGACCGGGTATCAGTGGTATTGGGGCTACGAATATGTCGATCACGAAGTCAGCTTCGACAGCTACATGCTGCCGCGTGAAGAACTGGCCGCGTATGGGTATGAGGATCGCCAGTATCTGCTGGCCACCGACACACAGGTTGTTGTGCCCGTCGGCCAGAATATCGTGATGCAAGTGACCGGTGGCGACGTGATTCATGCCTGGACGATACCGGCCTTCGGCGTGAAGCAGGATGCCGTGCCGGGCCGTCTGGCGCAGCTTTGGTTCAACGTCGATGAGCCGGGCATCTATTTCGGTCAATGCTCGGAGTTGTGTGGTCAGGGCCATTCCTACATGCCCATCGTGGTTCGTGCCGTGCCGCCGGAAGACTATGTTGCCTGGCTGCAAGAGCAAGGTGGCACGAACCTTGCCGCGGCTCCGGGTTACGATGCGAGTGTTCAACTGGCCGCAAGCGAGTGATGGCATGACCGGCGGGCCGCAGGAACGTTCCCGCGGCGCCACCGGATCCAGTTCCCAATCCCGTTACGGGCTTTGCGAGGGCGATATGAGCGACATTCAGGCTGACATGAACCATCATGACCGGACCGGCGAAGCCGGGTTTCGCGATTATGTGCAGCTTCTGAAGCCGCGCGTGATGTCGCTCGTCGTGTTCACGGCCCTTGCCGGGCTGTTGGTTGCGCCGGTGCAACTGCACCCGATCGAGGCCCTGGCCGCGATCATCTTCATCGCGCTCGGCGCCGGGGCGTCCGGCGCGCTGAACATGTGGTGGGATGCCGATATCGACCGCTTGATGAAGCGCACCGCGAAGCGTCCGGTGCCGTCGGGTGCGGTTGACGCCGGCGAAGCCCTGGGCCTGGGCGTGGCGCTGTCGGGGATTTCGGTCGCGATGCTGGCGCTGGCGACCAATCTTCTGGCGGGCGGGCTGCTGGCCTTCACCATATTCTTCTACGCCGTGATCTACACGATGTGGCTGAAGCGCTCGACGCCGCAGAACATCGTGATCGGCGGCGCCGCAGGGGCGTTCCCGCCGATGATCGGCTGGGTGGCTGCAACCGGCAGCATCAGCCTGGAAGCCGTCTTGATGTTCGCGCTGACCTTCATGTGGACGCCGCCGCATTTCTGGGCGCTGGCGCTGTTCATGAACAGCGATTATTCCAAGGCCAAGGTGCCGATGCTGACGGTGACCCATGGCCGCCGTGTGACCCGCGCGCATATTCTGGTCTATACGCTGGCGCTGATCCCGGTTGCCATCGGTGCGGCGTTCACGTCGATCGGCGGGCCGATCTATCTGGCGGTCGCGCTGGTTCTGAACACCCTGTTCCTGATCGGCGCCTGGCGCATCTGGCGCCGCTCCGAGGATGCCGCCGAGAGCGACAAATACGCCGTCGAAAAGCGGTTCTTCGCACTGTCACTGGCCTATCTGTTTGGCCATTTCGCGTCGTTCATGGTCGAAGCAACGCCCATGGCCGATACCTTCGCTGCCTGGTTGGGATGGGGATTCTGATATGCTGTTCACGCGTGAACATGAGCTTCACAAACGGCGCTGGGGCCGCAACGCCGGTCTGGGCCTGACGCTCGTTGCCTTCGCCGCACTGGTGTTCAGCCTGACCATCGTCAAGATCCAGGGCGGTGACATGATGCAGGGTTTCGATTACGCCTACCGGCCAGAACTGGACCCCGCCGTCAACACGCAGCTTGCCAGGCAACCCGCCACGACAGAGGCGTCGGAATGATTACCTGGTGGCGTTCACTTGACGGTGTCGGGCGCACGGCCACCATGACGGTCGGGGTTGTTGCGTTCAGTGCGGCCCTGGGCTGGGCCGCCGTGCCGCTTTACAACCTGTTTTGCAAGATCACTGGCTACGGCGGCACGACGCAGACGGCTGAGGCCGGATCCGACGTGGTATTGGACCGGTCAGTCACGGTGCGTTTCGATGCCTCGATCCAGCGCGGGTTCGAATGGGAGTTCCGCCCGGTCGAGCGCACGGTCGACATCCGTATCGGCGAAACCGGGATCGCGTATTACGAGGCTTACAACCCGACCGACCGTGTCATCGCCGGATCGGCCAGCTACAACGTCACGCCCTATTCAACCGGCACCTATTTCGTGAAGATCGACTGTTTTTGCTTTACCTATCAGGTGTTGCAGCCCGGGGAACGGGTCCGGATGCCGGTGACATTCTATGTCGATCCGGCCATTGTCGAGGACAGCGAAGCGCGTGACATTCAAACCATTACTCTGTCCTACACGTTCCACCCGACGGATTTGCCCGACGAGAGCGGCGCGCAGGTCGGAACGAACTAAGCGGCGTCCGTCCGACGGAACGCTGTAGCACATAAACCGCAAATGCGGTAAAAAACGGGAAAGTCTGAGGGAACATACCATGGCGCACGAAAAGAACCATGATTACCACATCCTGCCGCCGTCGATCTGGCCCTTCGTGGGTGGGGTCTCGGCGTTTGTCATGCTTGTGGGCGCAATCTTGTGGATGAATGACAGCGGGCCCTGGATCTTCCTGGCCGGCCTGGTCGGCATTCTGTATGTCATGTATGCTTGGTGGTCGGATATCGTGGTCGAAAGCCACACCGGGGATCACACGCCTGTCGTGGTGATCGGCCTGCGGTATGGCTTCATCCTGTTCATCATTTCCGAAGTGATGTTCTTTGCCGCCTGGTTCTGGAGCTTCTTCAAGCACGCGCTTTATCCGATGGGTCCGCAAAGCCCGGCAATCGACGGCACCTGGCCGCCGGCAGGGGTCGAAGTGTTCAATCCGTGGCACTTGCCGCTCATCAACACGCTGATCCTGCTGCTGTCCGGCTGCGCCGCGACATGGGCCCATCACGCGCTCGTCCATGAAAACAACCGCAAGGATATCATCAACGGCCTGTCCCTGGCGGTTGTTCTGGGTGTGATTTTCACCTTCCTTCAGGGGTATGAATACCTCAACGCGGGTTTCGGCTTTGCCGGAAACATCTACGGCGCCAACTTCTTCATGGCGACCGGCTTTCACGGTGCGCATGTTATCATCGGCACGATCTTTCTGTTCATCTGCCTGATGCGCGCGCGCGCCGGTCATTTCACGCCCGAACGCCATGTCGGATTCGAGGCCGCCGCCTGGTATTGGCACTTTGTCGATGTCGTTTGGTTGTTCCTCTTCGCCTCCATCTACGTCTGGGGCAGCGCGGGTTTGCTCTGAGCCGATCGCATGCGGAATCGTCGGACGGGGGGCACACAGCCCCCCGTCTCTATTTGCCCCCATTTTCCCTCGACAGGAGCGTAAACGATGATTGGCAAGATCGGCCCTTTCATTTTCGGGCTGGGCGGCGTGGCAGTGCTGATGTGGCTGGGCTTCTGGCAACTGGACCGGCTGGACACCAAGCAGGTGGTGATCGCCGAGATCCAGTCACGCATTGGCGCCGATCCGGTGCCTGTGCCCGCCGCGCCTGACCCTCAGGCCGATCGCTATCTGCCGGTTCAGGCCGCCGGGCGCTATACCGGCGAGCGGGTGCATGTGCTGACCAGCGAGCGCGCGCTGGGCATCGGAAGCCGGGTCATCGCGGTGCTGGAAACGGACGATGGCCGCCGGTTGCTGGTTGACCGCGGGTTCATCGCGGATCGCAACGCCAATGGTGTGGATTACGCATCGGATCGCACCGAGGTGACAGGCAACCTGGTGTGGCCCGATGATTCCGACAGTTTCACGCCGGAACCGGATCTGGGCCGGAACCTGTGGTTCTCGCGCGGCGTGGAGCCTATCGCCGCGTTTCTGAACACCGAAGCCGTGATGATAGCCGCGCGCAGTGACCCTTCTGCGCCCGCCGGACTGACGGCCGTGCCGGTCAGCAGCGCGGACATAAAAAACGACCATCTGGGCTACGCAATCACATGGTTTTCGCTGGCGGCGATCTGGGCAATGATGACACTGTCCCTTTTGTGGCGTATCAGGCGCAAAACGGCCTGACAGGGCGCCAGGGAAAACAGTGATGCAGTATATTTCGACGCGGGGTGCAGCGCCCGTTCTGAGCTTTGAACAGGCGATGTTGACCGGTCTGGCCCGCGATGGTGGCCTTTACGTGCCACAATCCGTGCCCCAGATGAGCGCCTCGGACATCGCCGCGCTGGCCGGGCTGTCCTACGAGGATATCGCCTATCGCGTGATGCGACCGTTCATCGGCGAGACCTTCAGCGACGGGCAATTCAGGGAATTGATCGCCAGGGCCTATGCCGGGTTCGGCCATGACGCGCGCGCGCCTTTGAAGCAGCTTGGGCCGAACCATTTCCTGCTGGAACTGTTTCACGGCCCCACGCTGGCCTTCAAGGATTTCGCGATGCAGCTGATCGGTCAGCTGTTCCAGGCCTCGCTCAGCCGGTCCGGACAGCGGGTGACCATCGTCGGCGCAACCTCGGGCGATACCGGATCCGCGGCGATCGAGGCGTTTCGCGGGCAGAGCAATGTGGACGTGTTCATCCTGTTCCCCCATGGCCGTGTGTCCGAAGTGCAGCGCCGGCAGATGACAACGGTGGAGGATGCCAATGTCCACGCTCTGGCCGTCGATGGCGACTTCGACGCCTGCCAGGGCATGCTCAAAGACATGTTCAACGATTTCGACTTCCGGGACCGGGTCAGACTGGCCGGCGTCAACAGCATCAACTGGGCGCGGGTTCTGGCGCAGGTCGTCTACTATTTCAGCGCCGCCGTCAGCCTGGGGGCGCCTCACCGCCCGGTCAGCTTCACGGTGCCCACCGGAAATTTCGGTGACATCTTCGCGGGCTACATCGCGCGCCGCATGGGCTTGCCGATCGACCGGCTGGTGATCGCCACCAACCAGAACGATATCCTGCATCGCTGCCTGACCAGCGGGACCTACCAGACCGAGGACGTGCGCCCGTCGATCAGCCCGTCGATGGACATTCAGGTCTCGTCGAATTTCGAACGTGCGCTGTTCGACGCCTATGGGCGCGATGGGCACGCGGTTACGCAAGTCATGGACGAGTTGAAATCCACCGGCCGGTTTGCGGTCAGCCAGGGCGCGCTGGAGGCGCTGCGCGACGTCTTTGACTCGGGCCGGGTGTCCGAGGCGGAAACGTCGGCCAGCATCGCCCACACTCTGGCCCATTCGACCGAACTGCTCTGCCCGCATTCCGCCGTCGGCACCGCCGTGGCGGCGCGCCATCTGGGCGCCGTGCCGATGGTCACGCTGGCCACCGCGCATCCCGCCAAGTTCCCTGACGCCGTCGAAGCCGCGACCGGGCTGCGCCCCGGCCTGCCGCCCCGCATGGCCGATCTGTTCCAACGCCCGGAACGCGTGACGCGCATGAGCGCCGACCGCGCGGCCATGCAGGCGTTGATCCTGGACCGGGTGGGCGCCTGATGCACCAGATCACGACACTGCCCAACGGGTTTCGCATCGTCACCGAATCCATGCCGGGACTGGCATCGGCCGCGGTCGGGGTCTGGGTGATGGCCGGCGCGCGCCACGAGACCGCCGAGCAGAACGGAATCGCGCATTTCCTGGAACACATGGCGTTCAAGGGCACGGCACGGCGCACGGCCCTGCAAATCGCCGAGGAGATCGAAGATGTCGGCGGCTATATCAACGCCTATACCAGCCGCGAGATGACCGCCTATTACGCCCGCGTGCTGGAGGCCGATGTGCCGCTGGCGCTGGACGTGATCGGCGATATCGTGATGAACCCGGCGTTCGATGCGCGCGAGATCGAGGTCGAACGGCATGTGATCCTGCAAGAAATCGGGCAGGCGCTGGATACGCCCGATGACGTTATTTTCGACTGGCTGCAGGAAGCGACTTATCCCGACCAACCGCTGGGCCGCCCCATTCTGGGCCCAGCCGACCGGATCGCGGGCTATGGCGCCCCGGATTTGCGCGGTTTCGTGGCGGGGCATTACGGGCCGGGGCAGATGATCCTGGCGGCCTCTGGCGCGGTGCATCACGACCGGCTGGTGCGCATGGCCGAGGAGATGTTCGGCCAGCTGTCTGCGCTGACGATGAGCGCGGCACAACCCGCAGCATTCGCCTGCAATGAACGGCGCGAGGTCAAGGACCTGGAGCAAGCGCATTTTGCCTTGTCCTTCGAGGCACCCGGCTTTCGTGATCCCGACATTTTCACCAGCCAGATCTTCGCCGGGGTGATGGGCGGTGGCATGTCCTCGCGGCTGTTTCAGAAACTGCGCGAGGAGCGGGGGCTGTGCTACACCACCTTCGCGCAGGCCGGCGCGCATGACGATACCGGTTCCATCACCATCTATGCCGGCACCGGGGCCGGCGATCTGAAAGACCTGGCGCTGTTGACCATCGACGAATTGAAACGCGCGGCCGGCGACATGACCGAGGCCGAGGTGGCGCGCGCGCGCACGCAGATGAAGGCGGGGCTGCTGATGGGGCTGGAAAGCCCGTCGAGCCGCGCCGAGCGCCTGGCGCGTCTGCTGGCGATCTGGGGCCGCGTGCCCAGCCTGTCCGAGACCATCGAAAAGATCGACGCCGTGGATCTTGCCGCCCTGCGCGGGTTTGCCCAGCGGCTGAGCGAACAGGCGCGGTTCAGCATGGCACTTTACGGCCCGGTCAGGGATGCGCCGTCGCTGGAGGCGCTGCGCGACAGGATGGTGGCGTGATGCTGGGCATCGCGCTGAACCGGCGCCAGCGTTTCCGCCTCGAGACCGAGCGTCTGACCCTGCGCCTGCCCGAACACGCCGATTACCGGCAATGGGCGGCGCTGCGCGAAGCCAGCGCGCCCTTTCTGAGCCCGTGGGAACCCACCTGGGCGGCCGATCACCTGACCCGGCGCAGCTTCGCCGGCCGTGTGCAATGGGCCGCCCGGCTTCACGCGCAGCGCACCGGCCTGCCGTTGTTCCTGATCCGCAGGGCGGACAACCAATTGCTTGGTGCGATCACGCTGGACCATGTTCGCCGTGGTCCGGCGCAGGCCGGGACCATCGGATACTGGATTGGCCAGCCCTATGCCCGCCAGGGATTCATGCGCGAGGGGATCCGCGCGCTGGTCCATCATTGCTTCACGGAAAATGACCTGAGCCGGATCGAGGCGGCGTGTCTGCCCGAAAACACGGCCTCGCGCGCGGTGCTGGAAAAATCCGGCTTCAAATACGAAGGCGTCGCGCAAAGCTATCTGCAAATCAATGGCCGGTGGCGCAATCATGTCCTCTATGCCAATCTGCGGGGGGATCGCCGGGGGCGCACGCATGTCGGCTGACACGGACAAGCAGGTCTTGCTTCTGCGCGGCATCAATGTCGGCGGGCGCAACATCATGCCGATGGCCGACTTGCGCGCGGTGTTGGTCGGGCTGGGGCTGGGCGATGTGACCACCCATATCCAAAGCGGCAACGCGGTGTTTTCGGGCGGCGGCGCGCTGAAGGATTCAGACCGGCGGATCGCCGACGCGCTACAGGACCGGTTCGGCTTTCGTCCCGCCGTCATGGTCATCGGCGCCACGGCGCTGGCGCGCATCGCCGCCGAAAACCCCTACCGCGCGATGGGCCAGGCCAGGGGCTCCGCCGTGCAGATCGGATTCCCGATGGCGCCCGCGCTGTCGCCGGACACGGCCCGCATGGCACAGATCGCGGCCCCCGACGAAGTCTACCATCTGACCGATCGCGCGTTCTACCTGCATGCGCCTTCGGGTATCGGCCGCTCGAAACTGGTCGCCAATGCCGAACGCTTGCTGGGCGTCGATGTGACCATGCGCAACCAGGGGGTGGTCGAGGCGCTCAACGCCCTGGCCCGGAGTGACCAATGCTGAACGATGCCGATCCCGCCTTTCTGGACGCGCTGGCCGCGCAACTGCCTGCGCGCACGCTGCGCCCGGTCGAGGGGCGATACCTGAACGAGCCGCGCGGGCGCTGGACTGGCCGCGCCGCCGCCGTGGCCTGCCCGGCAAGCGCGCAGGAAATGTCGGTGATCCTGGCGGCCGCCAACCGGGCGCGCGTGGGCGTCGTGCCCTATGGCGGGGGCACGGGGCTGGTGGCCGGGCAGGTCAAGGGCGACGGGGCGGTGCCGTTGGTCGTGTCGCTGGAACGCATGAACCGCATCCGCACGGTTGAGGCACGCGGCAACGTGATGGAGGTCGATGCCGGGTGCATCCTGGCCGATGTGCAGGACGCCGCCGGGCGGGCCGGGCGCCTGTTCCCGCTGTCGCTGGCCTCCGAGGGCTCGGCGCGGATCGGCGGGCTTCTGGGCACCAACGCGGGCGGAGTCGGCGTGCTGCGCTGGGGCAATATGCGCGACCAGTGCCTGGGGCTGGAAGTGGTGCTGGCCGACGGGCGGGTGATGCACGGGCTCAAGCGCCTGCGCAAGGACAACATGGGCTATGACCTGCGCCACCTGCTGATCGGCTCCGAGGGGACTTTGGGGGTTATCACCGCCGCCAGCCTGCGCATGGTCAACCGGCCCGCGCGAAACGGCGCGGCGATGTTGGTGATCCGCGACCCGGCGGCGGCGCTGTCGCTGTTGGCGATGGCCCAGGATCGGCTGGGCGAGGGGGTCTCGGGTTTTGAACTGATTAACGGTGTCGGGCTGCGGTTCCTGGACGAGGTGCTGCCCGCGACCCGCCAACCCTTTGCCGAACGACCGGATTGGTCGGTGCTGATCGACCTGGGGCTGCCCGACGGGCTGGATCCGGCGGCCGAACTGGAGGCGCTGTTCGTGGCGGGGCTGGAGCGGGATCTGTGCAGCGATGGTGTCGTGGCGCAGAACGAGGCGCAGCGTGCCCAGTTCTGGGCGATGCGCGAAACCATCCCCGAGGCAAACCGGCTGATTGGCGCGATCACCAGCACCGATATTTCGGTCCCGTTGGAGGCGCTGCCCGGCTTCATCGCGGCGACGGACGCGGCGCTCGCCCGGCTGGGCGATTTCCGGGTCAACTGTTTTGGCCATGTCGGCGACGGGAACCTGCATTTTAATGTGTTCCCGCCCAAGGGGCGGACCGTCACCCGGGCGGATCCGGTTCGCAAGACGATCATGGATCTAGTCCACGCCGAGGTGGCGAAACTTGGCGGATCGGTCAGTGCCGAACACGGGGTGGGCCGGCTGAAGGTGGATGACCTGATGCGCTACGGCGATCCGGTCGCGGTGTCGATGATGCGCGCCATCAAGGCCGCCTTCGATCCCAACGGTATTCTGAACCCCGGCGCGGTTCTGGCGTGAGGGTTGGACGGGCGCGCGCGCGGCGCTCCCACCCGCCCCCCCGCTTGCGCGCGCGCCAGCGCCCTCGCCCGGCGCCGGCGCAGGGTAACCGGCCGGGTTTGAGTATTTAAGGCAAGGTGAAGTCAGGATTCGCCGGGGCGTTTGAGTTCGAAGGGTTCGGTGACATAGGCGTAATCACGGTAGCCCAGGCGCCCGACGGGGGTGAAGGTTTCATAGGCAAAACGCCCGTCGATCAGGCAGTCATCGTTCAGGTGGATCCCTATGACCTCGCCGATGACCATGGTGTTGTGCTGGCCCTTGAGCGGGATGATTTGCGTGGCGCGGCATTCGAGTGCCGCCGGCGTATCGGCCACGCGCGAGCAGGGGATGGTTTCACACTCGGTGCGCGCAAGCTTGGCGTGGGTGAATTCGTCGATATCCTTTGGCCAGATGCCGGCGCTGTCGTTCATCGCGTCCAGCAGGGCGGCCGAGACGATGTTGACGCAAAACACGCCGGTTTCGCGGATATTGGCCAGGCTGTCCTTGCCGTTCTCGCGGTCCGGTTTGTCACCGGTGGTGGAAAACATCACCTGCGGCGGGACGTAGGCGACGCCGTTGTAGAACGAGTAGGGCGCGAGGTTTTCCGAGCCGTCTGCGGCGCGGGTCGAGACCCAGGCGATGGGGCGCGGCGTGATCAGGGCGTTGAACGGGTTGTGCGGCAGGCCGTGGCCTTCGGCGGGGCGGTAGAACATTGTGTTTTCCTTTGGTTTGATCTTGGATTTAGCGCGTGCTACGCCGCAGTCCAACAGTTTCCGGTCGGAGGGATGGGTGGATCTGGACCTGGAAAGCGGGCCGGACTGGTGGGAGGTCGAGGCGCTGTATGATTTGTGCTTCGCGCCCGGACGCACGGCGTTGTCATCCTACCGGCTGCGCGATGATGTGCCGCCGGTTGCGGGCTTGTGCCTGACCTTGCGGGACGATACGGGCGCCTTGGCGGGCGCGATCCGGCAATGGCCGGTGCGGGTCGGTGGCGCGCCCTGCCTGCTGCTGGGGCCTGTCGCCGTGCATCCCACGCGCCAGGGCGAGGGGCTGGCGCGACATCTGATCCGGGAAACGGTGGCGCGAGCACGGGGCCTGGGGTGGGAGCGCGAGTTGCTGGTGGGCGACGCGCCCTATTATCAACGCCTCGGGTTTCGCAAACTGTCCGGCGTCATCATGCCGCCGCCGACCAACCCTGACCGGGTTTTGGGGTTGGACCTGGTTGAGGGCGCATGGCGGGAGGTGCGGGGCGCGGCGACGCGATTTGCCGATCCGTGGGCGTGATTTCCGCGCGCGTGATCAGAGCGGGGGCAGCGCGCGGACATAGTCCATCAGGACAGGACGCAGCCGGTCCTCGCCCCTTTGCATGGCGTCGTGGATCAGCCCTGCGACCTCGGACAGGTCGGCGCGCAGGATGATGTCCTTGACCGGGCCAATGGCGGCGGGGCGCATCGACAGCGAGCGGATGCCGACCCCGGCAAAGGCCAGCGCCTCGAGCGGGCGGCCGGCATCCTCGCCGCAGAAGGACAGCGCGGTTCCCTTGTCGGCGCAGCGGGTTGCGATGTGCTGGATCAGGGTCAGGAAGCTGAGCGACAGCGTGTCGTAGCGGCGGCGCACGAGCTCGTTTTCGCGGTCGGCGGCGAAGAAGAACTGTTTGAGATCATTGCCGCCGATCGACACGAAATCGCACAGCTTGAAGAAGGCGTCGGGAGCGAAAGCCAGGCTGGGGGTCTCCAGCATCGCGCCGATTTCCAGCGTGCCGGGCAATTGATGGCCCAGGCGCTCCTCGCGTTCGATTTCCCGCAGCAGGATGTCGCGCGCGCGGACGAATTCGGACATTTCCGCGACCAGCGGAAACATGACCGTCAACGGCCCGCCTGCAGCGGCACGGATCAGGGCCTGAAGCTGCATGCGCATGACGCCGGTCTTGTCCAGGCCGACGCGCACCGCCCGCCAGCCCATGGCGGGGTTGGGTTCCTGGGGGCGGTTCATGTAGGGCATGACCTTGTCGGAACCGATATCGAGCGTGCGAAAGACCACGCGGCGCCCGTCGGCGGCGCTGACCACGCGGGCGTAGAGCGCGGCCAGTTCCGAGCGGCGCGGCATCGAGTTGCGCAGCAGGAACTGAAGCTCGGTGCGGAACAGGCCGACGCCTTCGGCGCCGGAGCCCTGAAGCGAGGGCAGGTCGGCCATGATGCCGGCGTTCATGTGCATCTGGATCCGGGTGCCACAGCGCGCGATGGCCGGCCGGTCGCGCAGGGCTGCGTAGCGCTCGGCAGCTTGCGTCTGCATGACGATCTTGTCGCGAAAGGCGCTGGAGACGCTGTCATCGGGGCGCAGATGCACCACGCCTTCATCGCCATCGACGATGATGGTGTCGCCGTTCAGGGCCTCGGTGGTGACGCCGGTGCAATGCACGACCAGCGGGATCGCCAGCGCGCGGGCGACGATCGCCGCGTGGGATCCGACGGAGCCTTCTTCGAGCACGACGCCTTTCAGCTTCTTGCCGTATTCCAGCAATTCGCCGGGGCCGATGTTGCGGGCCACCAGGATCGGGCGGTCCGGCATGACGGCACCGGTGTCGTGGCCCTGGCCGGTCAGGATGCGCAGCAGGCGATTGGACAGATCGTCGAGATCGTGCAGGCGTTCACGCAGATAGGGGTCGGGGACGGTTTGCAGACGGGCGCGCGCCTGCGATTGTTCCTTTTCCACCGCGGCCTCGGCCGAAAGCCCGCTTTCGATGCTTTGCTCCATGCGCCGCAGCCAGCCGCGCGAATTGGCGAACATGCGGTAGGCTTCCAGGATCTCGCGGTGTTCCTGTTCGGCTTCGACCGCCATGCGCAGCAGATCATCGACCGACCCGCGCAATTCGGTGACCGCGCTGCGCAGGCGTTCGGTTTCGGCAACCGGATCGTCGTTGACCAGATTGGTCACGACGACGCGCAATTCATGCAGCCAGACCTGGCCTTCGGCGGTGCCTTCCTGGCCGGATCCGCCGCGCAGCATGGCGGGGTGCTGGTGCGGCGTGGCGATTGCGGTGTCATCGCTGACAAAGGCGCCCAGTTCGGTCATTTCGGCCAGCACCATGGCGACCACGTCCAGCGCATAGACCTCGTCATCGGAATAGGCGCGGGCCTGGCGGGCCTGAACCACCAGAACGCCCAGCTTTTCGCCCAGCCGTTGCACCGGGACACCCAGGAAGCTGGAAAAGATTTCCTCGCCGGTCTCGGGCATGTAACGGAAACCGCGCTCGGACGGGGCATCGGCGGTGTTCACCACCCGCGCGGTGCGCGCGACGCGACCGACCAGACCTTCGCCCAGGCGCATCCGCGTGTTGTGCACGGCCTCGGGCTTCAGGCCGTGGGTGGCGCACAGTTCCAGCGTTTCACGGTCGCGGAACAGGTAGATCGAACACACGTCGGCCTGCATCGATTGCGCGATCAGCCGGGTGATGTGGTCCAGCCGTTCCTGCCCCTGCCCGGGCTCGGCAAGGGTGTCGCGCAAGCGGCGCAACAGTTTGCGGCTTTCGCTTTCGCTTCGGTCTTGCATGGAAGGGCGCATCCTTACGGGCGGAACGGTCAAGAATGTCAGCGTAGATCAAAGGCGGGCGAAAGGGAAACGCCATTCCCCTGGGTTGTGCGAAACGCCGCAGCCGGGTCGCGCGGTGCCCGGGCACGCGGCGCTGCGCGCGCCGCCTGCCCAAAAGTTCAGGTGTTTTCGGTCAGATCTTCCAGATCACCCGCGCCAAGGTCGAAGGCGTCATGCAGGGTCTGCACGGCCAGTTCGATATACTTGCGGTCGATCAGCACCGAAATCTTGATTTCCGAGGTCGAGATGACCTTGATGTTCACCCCCTCGGTAGCCAGCGCCCGGAACATCTTGGCGGCCACGCCGGCATGGCTGCGCATACCGATGCCGACCACGGAAACCTTGGCGGTTTCGGTGTCGACCACCAGTTCCTCATAGCTGATCGAACCGCTTGCACGGGCTTCTTCCATTGCCTTGCGCGCCAGCGCGACCTGCGCGACGGGGCAGGAAAAGGTCATATCGGTGACGGCGCCGGGATGGGCCTCGTCATAGTCCTTTTCCGAGATGTTCTGCACGATCATGTCGACATTCACCCCGGCATCGGCCAGGGGCCCGAAGATGGCGGCGGCGATGCCGGGCCGGTCCTCGACGGTGACAAGCGTGATCTTGGCCTCGTCGCGCGAAAAGGCGACGCCAGAAACAACTTTGGATTCCATGATTTCCTCCTCGTCGCAGACCAGGGTGCCGGACGTTTCATCGGTTTCATCGAAGGACGACAGAACGCGCAGCCGCACCTTGTAGCGCATCGCCAGTTCCACGGACCGGGTTTGCAGCACCTTGGCGCCCAGGCTGGCCAGTTCCAGCATTTCCTCGTAGCTGATCTTGTCCAGCTTGGTGGCTTTCGACGTGATGCGCGGATCGGTGGTATAGACGCCGTCCACATCCGTGTAGATATCGCACCGCTCGGCGTCGAAGGCGGCGGCGAAGGCCACGGCGGTGGTATCCGAGCCGCCCCGACCCAGCGTGGTGATCCGGCCCTCGGGACTGACGCCCTGGAACCCGGCAACCACGGCCACGCGGAACCCGTCATCGAACCTGGCGTCGATATTGTCGCGCGGGATCGACACGAAACGCGCCGCGCCATGGGCCGAGGTGGTGTTGATCGGCACCTGCCAGCCTTGCCAGCTGCGCGCCAGAATGCCCATTTCCTGCAATCGCAGCGCCATCAGCCCGGCCGTGATGTTTTCACCCGAAGACACCACGGCGTCATATTCGCGCGCGTCATAGAAATCCGAGGTCTGGTTGACCCAGCCGACCAGATCATTGGTCTTGCCCGACATGGCCGATACGATCACGATGACGTTGTATCCCCGGTCGACCTCGCGGCGGATCTTCTCCGCCGCGTTTTCGATCCGGTCCAGATCGGCAACCGATGTGCCGCCGAATTTCATCACCAGAACAGGCATCCATGCCCCCGTATCTTCCCGTCCGCACACCAATGTGCAGCGCGGCTTCTCATACGCGGGGGGCGTCCGGCGTGCAAGACCGGACAGTGTGGCTGGGCGGCGGCGATGACGCCGTCGATAGACGCCGGCGAGAACGCGGTCAGGCGGAATTCAGTTGGTCTTGGCGCGCGGCACGAAGGGCAGGGGGGCGACCGGCACGCCATCGTCCAGCAGGGCCTTGGCGTCGGCGATCTTCGCTTCACCCCAGATGGGACGTTCGGGCGCGTCGCCGGCATGGATGGCGCGCGCCTCGGCCACGAACCGGTCACCGACATGTTCGGACTTGTCCTCGATCTCGCGGCGCAGACGGGCCAGTTCTTTCTGCGCCGGGGACAGGCGGGTCAGGGGGGCGGGGTGTTCATCGCCGGTGGGCGTGACCGCAGGCGCCATCAGCGCCTTTTCAACCAGCGCACTGCCACATTGCGCACAGGCTACATGCCCGGCGGCACACAGGCTGTCAAAGGCCGCCGCCGAAGCGAACCAGCTGTCGAAGCTGTGGCCTTGGTCACATTTCAGGGAATATCGGATCATGCCGCCGACCAGTGATTTCTGTCTGTAAAGATAAGCGCCCTGATCTTCGGTGCAAGGGAGGGCGCGCTGCGCCCGTCAGGCGCGGCCATTTTCCTTGACGGATTCCATCGCCACATGGGTCGATGTAGAAGCCACATGCGGCAAGCGCGAGATGCTTTCGGCCAGGATTTCGCGGTAGTTCTGGATATCGGCGCTGCGCACCTTCAACAGGTAGTCGAAGGCCCCGGCGATCAGGTGGCATTCCTCGATTTCCGGCGTGGCGTGGACCGCCGCGCCGAAGGCGCGCAGGGCGTTCTCGCGAGTGTCGTCCAGCCTCACCTCGACAAACACCACGTGCCCCAGCCCCAATCGGTGATGGTCGACCAGCGCCTGATAGCCGGTGATGTAACCCTCGCGCTCCAACCGTTTCAGGCGGGCCTGGGTCGGCGATTTGGACAGGCTGATCCTTTCCGCCAGATCGGTCACGCTGATGCGCCCGTTCTGCCGCAGATGCCGCAGAATTGCGAGGTCGAAGCTGTCCAGTTCGTCGCGGTCCATCGTCCTGCTTGGTCCTTGCAAATCGGGCGTATTTGCCGTGCCAAAGCGATAATCGGGAAGCCTGCCGAAAGCAATCGCGATATTCTCGGGAAAATTGCTTTCAGGTGATGCCATGCGCACGGATTCCCTTCTGTCACCCGTTCCAGCCAGCGAAGCTGACATCGTTGACGCGCTGATCGCCCAGACCGCGCTTTCGGACAGCGCGCGCGCGTCCATCGCCGGCCACGCCGCCGATCTGGTGCGCAAGATCCGGGGGGGCGGCAAGCCGGGGCTGATGGAGGTGTTCCTGGCGGAATACGGGTTGTCCACCGATGAAGGCGTCGCGCTGATGTGTCTGGCCGAGGCGCTCTTGCGCGTGCCCGACGCGCACACTGTCGATGCGTTGATCGAAGACAAGATTTCGCCGTCGGACTGGGGGCAGCATCTGGGGCATTCGTCGTCGTCGCTGGTCAATGCCTCGACCTGGGCGCTGATGCTGACCGGACGCGTTCTGGATGAGGGCGAGCAACCGGGCGTCACCGGCCATTTGCGCGCGGCGGTCAAGCGGCTGGGCGAGCCGGTGATCCGCACCGCCGTGGGCCGCGCGATGAAGGAAATGGGGCGGCAATTCGTGCTGGGCGAAACGATTCAGGCGGCGATGCAGCGCGGCGCTGGGATGGAGGCGCGCGGCTATACCTATTCCTACGACATGCTGGGCGAAGCGGCGCGCACCGATGCCGATGCGCTGCGCTATCAGGCGGCCTATGCCCGGGCGATCGAGTCGATCGGCGCCAACTGCAAAGGCGACGATATCCGCGCCAATCCGGGGATTTCCGTCAAGCTGTCGGCGCTGCACGGGCGATACGAGGAAAGCCAGCGCGACCGCGTGATGCGCGAGCTGGTGCCGCGCGTGACCAAGCTGGCGCGGATGGCCGCGCAACGGCGCATGGGGTTCAACATCGACGCCGAAGAACAAGACCGACTGGCCCTGTCGCGCGATGTGATCGCCGCCGTTCTGGCCGACCCGGCGCTGGAAGGCTGGGACGGGTTCGGCGTGGTGGTGCAGGCCTACGGCCCGCGCGCGGGCGCGATGATCGACTGGCTGCATGCCAGCGCCGAACGCCTGGACCGCAGGCTGATGGTGCGGCTGGTCAAGGGCGCCTATTGGGACACCGAAATCAAGCGCGCGCAGGTCATGGGCCTGCCCGGGTTCCCGGTGTTCACCGCCAAGACGGCGACCGATATCAGCTACATGGCCAATGCCCGCAAGCTCTTGGGCATGACCGACCGGCTGTATCCGCAATTCGCCACGCATAACGCGCATACGGTGGCGGCGGTTCTGGGCATGGCCAAGGGGCTGGACCGTCAGCGATATGAATTCCAGCGCCTGCACGGCATGGGCGAACAGTTGCACGATATTGTGCTGCAAGCCGAGGGCACGCGCTGCCGGATCTACGCGCCGGTCGGCGCGCACCGGGATCTGCTGGCCTATCTGGTGCGCAGGCTGCTGGAGAACGGCGCGAATTCATCCTTCGTCAACCAGATCGTCGATGAAGACGTTGACCCTGAAGAGGTCGCGGCCTGCCCCATTGCCGCGCATCGGCCGTTCGACCTGCCCAAAGGCCCCGATCTGTTCCGCCCCCAGCGCGCCAATTCGGCCGGGCGTGACCTGGCCGCGCGCCCGGATCTGGAGCGGATCGAAACGGCCCGCGCCCCGTTCGCCGATACGGTGTTTTCCGCTGCACCGCGCCTTGCGGTGCCGCCAACCGATGCGGGGGCCGAACGGCAGACAGTGTTCAACCCGGCGCTTCGCGATCAGGTCGTCGGCCATGTGCATCTGGCCAGCCGGGCCGACGTGGGGGCCGCGCTTGGCGCGGCCCGGGTCTGGGATGCGCCGCCCGCTGAATGCGCGGCGATCCTGAACCGCGCCGCCGATCTCTATGAGGCCAACTTGGGCCGCCTGTTCGCCTTGCTGACGCGTGAGGCCGGCAAAACCCTGCTGGATTGCGAAGGTGAACTGCGCGAGGCGGTGGATTTTCTGCGCTACTACGCCGCGCAGATCACCGACACAATGCAACCGCGCGGGCCACTGGTTTGCATTTCGCCGTGGAACTTCCCGCTGGCCATCTTCACCGGTCAGATCGCCGGCGCGCTGGCGGCCGGGAACGCCGTGCTGGCCAAACCGGCCGAACAAACGCCGCTGATCGCCTGCGCCGCCGTCGATCTGCTGCTGGAAGCCGGGGTGCCCGCGACCGCCCTGCAACTGCTGCCCGGTGACGGCGCCAGTGTCGGCGCGGCGCTGACCGCCGATCCACGTGTGAAAGGCGTCGTGTTCACCGGCTCCACCGCAACAGCGCAGATCATCCGCCGGTCGATGGCGGACCATCTGGACCCGGGCGCGCCGCTGATCGCGGAAACCGGGGGGCTGAACGCGATGATCGTGGACAGCACCGCCTTGCCCGAGCAGGTGGTGCGCGACGTGTTGGCCAGCGCCTTTCAGTCCGCCGGGCAACGCTGCTCGGCCCTGCGGTGCCTGTATGTGCAGGATGACGTGGCCGACAGCCTGCTGGAGATGCTGTTCGGCGCGATGGATGCGCTGGTGCAGGGCGATCCATGGCACCTGTCCACCGATATCGGGCCGGTGATCGATGCCGAGGCCGCGCGCGACATCCGGGGCTATATCGCTGCCGCCCGGCGTGAGGGCCGCGTGCTGCACGAATTGCGCGCGCCCGATCAGGGGCATTTCGTGGCGCCCGCGGTCGTTCGGGTCGGCGGAATCGACGATCTGCCGCGCGAAGTGTTCGGCCCGGTGCTGCATGTCGCGCGCTTCAGGGGCCGAGATCTGAACAAGGTCATGGTGCGGATCAACGCGCGCGGCTACGGGCTGACCTTCGGTTTGCACACCCGGATCGATACCCGCGTGCAAAAGGTGGTCGATGTCCTGCGGGTCGGCAACCTGTATGTGAACCGCAACCAGATCGGCGCCGTGGTGGGCAGCCAGCCCTTCGGCGGCGAGGGGCTTTCGGGCACCGGGCCAAAGGCGGGCGGCCCCGATTACGTCGCGCGGCTTGCGGCACCGGCGATGGCGCCGCGCATCGAAGGGGGCGCCGCCGGGTCGGCCGATCTGACCGCGCTGGCCAGGGCGCTGGCGGCCACGCACGCCGAGGGGGCGGTGGCCACCCATGACCTTCCGGGTCCGACGGGCGAATCCAACCGGTTGAGCCTGCATCCACGCGCACCGGTCCTGTGCCTTGGCCCCGGACCGGGCGCACAACAGACACAGGCGGACCTGATCCGGGGTTTCGGCGGTGTCGCGGTGGCGGCTGGCGGCGCTGTGCCGCCCGGCTGGCTGGCCGAAGCAAGCGGATTTTCCGGCGTGATCTGGTGGGGCGATTCCGACAGCGCCAGAGCAATGGCACAGGCATTGGCGCAGCGCCCCGGACCCATCGTGCCGCTGATCACCCAGACCCCCGACCGCGCCCATGCCCTGACCGAGCGCCATCTGTGTATCGACACAACCGCGTCAGGTGGGAACGCGCAACTTCTGGCAGAAGTGTCGGGCGCTTGACGGAACGCGCCGGATCGCCCAAACGTCCCGCATGTTGCCGATCCGCGACCATAACCCCTCGGGTCACAGGCCCTATGTCACCTGGGGGCTGATTGCCGTGAATATCGCGGTGTTTCTGGCCTATTGGCCCGCCGGAACCGACGCGTCGACGGCCCAGATATTCCAGGACTGGGGCATCGTCCCCGCGCGAATCAGCCAGGGACAGGCGCTTTATACCCCCTTCACGTCGCTGTTCATTCACGGCGGTTGGTTCCACATCGGGTTGAACATGCTGTTCCTGCGCATCTTCGGCGACAATCTGGAAGCCGAAATGGGGTCGCTGCGGTTTCTGGGGTTCTACCTGCTGGCCGGGCTGGTCGCCGGGCTGATGCAATACCTGTCGGCGGTCAACAGCACCTTGCCGGTGGCTGGGGCTTCGGGCGCGGTGGCGGGCGTGATGGGCGGCTATCTGCTGATGTTCCCGCGTGCCCGTGTTGATCTGCTGTTCTACCTGATCGTCGCGTTCCGGGTGATCGCCGTGCCGGCCTGGGTCTTGCTGAGCCTGTGGCTGGTCTTGCAGATTTACGGCGGTCTGAGCACGCCTTCGGGTTCGTCCTCGGTGGCGTTCTGGGCGCATGTCGGCGGGTTTCTGGCGGGTGTCGCGATGACCGTGCGGTTGTGGCGGTCGCGGGGGGGCACGATGTTCTGGCGCCGCTTCCACGGCCTGCCGCCGCATCCCAGCGCCGAATTCGCGGTGCCGGTGGTGCGTCGGCGGGGCGCGCGCCTTCCGCCGCCGCAGTCGCGCGGGCTGTTTCGCCGCGATCAGTAACGGTGCGCCCGCGCACAGCCGGTGCGCTTTGATTGCATCCCGACCCGGCCTATATCCTTGTGATGCTGACAAGGAGATGGACATGAGCTGGAACCCGGGCCTGACACCAGGCGATCTGACGCTGGATCCCGATGCGCTGGAGACCGTCATCGTGCCGCGCGCGCGCGACATCGGCGGGTTCGAGGTGCGCCGCGCGCTGCCCGCGCCGGGGCGGCGCATGGTCGGCCCGTTCGTGTTCTTCGATCAGGTTGGCCCGGCCGAGTTCATCACCGGGCAGGGCATCGACGTGCGCCCGCATCCGCATATCGGGCTGGGCACGGTGACCTATCTGCTCAAGGGGCATTTTCACCATCGTGACAGCCTGGGCAGCGATCAGATGATCGTCCCCGGAGAGGTCAACTGGATGGTTGCCGGGCACGGCGTCACGCATTCCGAGCGCACCAACACGGCGATGCGCAGCGCCCCGCACGCGCTGTTCGGCGTGCAGACCTGGGTGGCGCTGCCCGAAAGCCACGAGGACACCGCGCCCGCGTTCGAGCATCACGGGCAAGAGGCCCTGCCGTTTCTCGAGGATGGTGGCGCCAGCGCGCGCCTGATCCTGGGTCATGCCTGGGGCGCGCGCGCCCCGGCGGCGGTGCATGGCGACCTCTTTCAGGCTGATGTAATGTTGCAACCCGGGGCGCTGTTTCCCTTGCCGGACGGTCACGAGGACCGGGGTGTGCATGTGTTGCAAGGCTCCGTCGAAGTGGCCGGCGAAACCTTCGGCACCGGGCAGATGATGGTCTTTCGCCCCGGCGACAAGATCACGCTGCGCGCCGGGGCGCAGGGCGCGCGACTGATCGCGCTGGGCGGCGATACCCTGGGCGGCCCGCGCTATCTGTGGTGGAATTTCGTCGCCTCATCCCGCGAGCGGATCGAAGCAGCGAAGGAAGCCTGGGCGCGCGGCGACTGGGACACGGGACGCTTTCGTCTGCCGCCGGGGGACGACGCCGAATTCATCCCGCTGCCCGACAAGCAACTGCCGCGCGGTTGACCGGCAGGCAAGGGAAAAGGCCCGGCGATCCGCAGGATCGACCGGGCCGATTGTCGAACCGCCCGTGGGCGGCGGGTTACCAGCGCAGAACGCGCGGTCCCAGGAATGCGCCGACGCCGACCACGACAAGGATCGCCGCGCCATAGGCCGGCAACAGGAACAACAGCGAATCGACCGGGCAGTGAAGCGAAAACACCGCCGCACCCGCAGCCCCGGACAGCAGCCCGGCGGCGCCCCCCGCAAGGCGCGCATTTGCCGGCGCGCCTGATTTCATCGCCCACATGCTGGCCGCCAGCGGCACGGCGGCCAGCGCCGGGACCGACACGAAGCACACCAGCAGATACTGGTTGTTGAGCGCGGCGACCAGGCCATCGAACCCGGCATTGACCAGGTTGACCGTGAACGCGATCACCACGCCGCCAATCAGCACCGCGATCAGCGCCATCTGCGCGCGCGCCTGCGCATCGGGCCGCGACAACCCGCGCGCCAGCCACAGCGCGGCAACTGCCAGCACCGCCGGCAAAAGGGTCTTGAGCACGACCGGCGACGCCAGAGCATCGGCCAGATCGGGCCGAAGGCGCCACAGCGCGATAACCGCAACCAGCGAAACCAGCAGCGACAGCGACAGGCACTGGTTCAGCCGCGTGCCGGGTCCCGGCCTTGGCGTGGCGTCGGCGGCAAGGGCGGCAATCAGGTCATCGGTTTTCATTCGATCATCCTTTCACGCAACTGGGCGATGGATTTCAAGGCCCGATGCAGGGCGACGCGCACCGCGCCCTCGGTCATGCCCAGCCGGGCGCCGGTATCGGCCGCGCTGTCGCCGTCGATCCCGATGGCGCGCACGATCTGCGCGGCGCGTGGGTCAAGTTCGTTGATAACGCGGTCCATGTCCTGGGCCTCGAACGGGTCAGGGTCCGCGGGCGCCGCCAGAACCTCGGCAAAATCGTCGACCGACAGATCGATCCGGCGGCCACGGGCGCGAAAGGCATCCACGACCTTGTGGCGCGTGACCGCATACAGCCACGGCCGGAATGGCGCGTCCTCTCGCCAGGACTGGCGTTTCAGGTGTATGGTCAACAGCACGTCCTGCACGACATCCTCGCATCCTTCGGGGCCCAGCGCCCCACCGCGCGCTCGCACGATCCCCCGCACCACAGGCGTAATGGCTTGCAACAGCTGGGCATAACACCGCTGGTCGCCCCGGTTGGCGGCGCGCATCAGGTCTTCCCAACTGGGTTCGGCGGACGAGGTCACGCAGTCTCCTTACGATTGGCCCAGGACAGTTGTTACACCGAATGACCTAACCCTCACAAAAAGTTCTGGCAATGTCACGGATGCGTGATCGTGGTAACGATGCCGAAGGTTTCCCCGTCCTGTCTGTCAGGTCCGCAACGGATGCGGCCATCAACAGGAGATGAAGTTCCATGAAAAATTCCACCACAATCCTCGCCGCTTCGGTCGCAACTGCGCTGTCGCTGGCCGGTGGCGCTGCGCAGGCCGATGCGCATCAGGAAAAATGCTACGGCGTGGCGCTAGCGGGTGAAAACAACTGCGCGGCCGGCCCGGGCACGACCTGCGCGGGGACATCGGTCCTGGATTATCAGGGCAATGCCTGGTCCCTGGTTACCACCGGAACCTGCGAATCCATTGTTCTTCCGGCGAATGCCGACGGCGAAATGCGTCGCGGCGTGACCGCGGCCACGCTGGAAGCCGGGGGCTATGGCCCGGGCATCAACCGCGATCTGCCGCCGACGCTCGCCGCCGACATCTCGGCCACCTACATGTCGACCATGATGTAACCGCCGCATCACTGGCCGCCCCCGCTGCGTGGGGCGGCCGCCTTTCATCCGATCTGCCGAATACCGGAGGCCCCGATGACCCTTCCCTCGACACCTGGACTTGGCTTCAAGCCCGAGCATTTTCCGAAGATCAGGGACCGGCGCGGTGCCGTGGGCTTTTATGAAGTCCATGCCGAGAATTACATGGGTGCCGGGGGCGCCCCGCACGCGATGTTGGAGGATCTGCACCAGGATCACGCGATTTCGATCCATGGCGTCGGGCTGTCGATCGGCGGCGCCGGGCCGCTGGATACCGATCACCTGAACCGGCTGCGCCAGGTGCTTGAGCGCCACCAGCCGGAAAGCTTTTCCGAACATCTGGCCTGGTCGTCGCACGGGGCGGCCTGGCTGAACGATCTTCTGCCGCTGCCCTATACCGACCAGACGCTGGCCACGATCTGCGCGCATATCGACCAGACGCAATCCGTGCTGGGCCGCCGGATGCTGCTGGAAAACCCGGCCACCTATGTCACCTTCGACGACAGCACCTGGGCCGAGACCGATTTTCTGACCGAAATCGCGCGGCGCACCGGCTGCGGCCTGCTGCTGGACGTGAACAACGTGTTCGTGAGCGCCACCAACCACCGCACCGATCCGCGCGCCTATCTGGCCGCGTTCCCGCTGAAGCATGTCGGCGAAATCCATCTCGCCGGGCACGAGGCCGAGGATCTGCCCGATGGCCCGTTGCTGATCGACAGCCATTCGCGCCCGGTCGCCGACCCGGTCTGGACACTGTATGCCGAGGTCATCGCCCGCACCGGCCCGCTGCCAAGCCTGGTCGAATGGGACAATGACGTGCCCGATTTCGAGACCCTGATCGCCGAGGCCGCGCGCGCCGGCACGATCCTGAAGAGGGCCTTGAAAGGGGCGCGTGATGTCCGTGCAGCCTGATCCGCACGCCGCCATGCAGGCGCGCTTTCATGACGCGCTCTGGGTGCAGGCAACCCCGGACGGGCTGGGGCCGCAAGAGGCGCTGGACCGCCGCTTTCTGGTTTACCGCAACAACGTCCAGCACGGTCTGAGCAGCGCCCTGTCGCAACGCTTTCCGGTGATCGAGCGTCTGGTAGGCACAGAGTTCTTCAAGGCCATGGCGCGCGTGTTTGCCGCCAGTCATCCGCCGCAATCGCCTGTGATGATTGACTGGGGCGGCGATTTCCCTGCCTTTCTGGCGGCGTTCGGGCCGGTCGCCAAGCTACCCTACCTGCCCGATGTCGCGCGACTGGAGCTGGCGCGCGGTTACGCCTATCACGCCGCCGACGCCTCCGTTGCCGACCCCTCGGCGCTGGCCGCGGGCGACCCGTCGGACTTGCGCCTGATCCTGGCGCCGTCGGTGCACGCCTATCGCAGCGACTGGCCCGCCGTCAGCATCTGGGCCCTCAATCAGCCCGGCGCACAACAAACGCCTCTGCCCAAGGGTCCGCAATTCGCGCTGATCGCGCGCACGCGCGGCTTCGACGTGCCGGTTCTGGCGCTGGACGCGGCGCAACATGCCGTCCTGTGCCGGTTGATCGCGGGTGAGTCCCTGGGCCAGGCCGCCGCGGGCACGGATCCAACCGCCATTCTGACCCTGCTGTTGCAGCACGGGCTGATTTCCAGCATCGAAGGAGACACTCCATGAGCCATTCCACCCTGAGCAGCGGCGCTTCGGGCCTGCGGGGCCTGATCCAGACCCTGAACGGCCTTTTCGCCCGCTATGTGCCCGCGGATCTGGTGGCTCTTGCGGCGCGGTTCTTCATTGCCTGGGTGTTCTGGTCGTCGGCGCGCACCAAGGTCGACGGTTTCGCCATCGCCGAAAGCACCTGGTTCCTGTTTGAATTTGAATACGCACTGCCGATCATCCCCTCCGCTGTTGCCGCTGTGTTGGCGACTATTGCCGAACATCTCCTGTCTGTCCTGCTGTTCGCCGGCTTGTTCACCCGGTTCGCCGCCACCGGGCTGCTGGTCATGACACTGGTGATCCAGACTTTCGTCTACCCCGCCGCCTGGGTGACCCATGGCCTATGGGCCGCCAGCCTGCTGACGGTCATGGCTTACGGCCCCGGACGCGTGTCGCTTGATCGCCTGCTCGGGCTGGAGCGCTGAGCCGATAGCATTTTGCCATTGCCTGCCTGCGCCGCCGAAGCCTAGTCTGCGGCGCAGGTTTTCCTTTCGGCGATGAGGCATTGAATGACGCTCCCCCCGCTTTGGCAACACACCGCCAGCGACCTTGCCGCGCTGCTTCAGGGCGGCGCGGTCTCCGCGTTCGAGGCGGTCACCGCCAGTGTCGATCGAATGCACGCGGCGAACCCCGCGCTGAATGCCGTCGTCGTCGATCTGTCCGAACAGGCGCTGGAGCGGGCGCGCG
>TARA_R110002073_G_scaffold3282_1_pt1 | contig 29117 bp, 27 predicted proteins | sample TARA_R110002073 | Tara Oceans TARA_R110002073 (sample SAMEA4397174) | marine metagenome | biome: Polar Biome; feature: [DCM] deep chlorophyll maximum layer (ENVO:01000326); material: water (ENVO:00002006), including particulate matter (ENVO:01000060) such as... | depth 40 m | reverse complement strand
GTCGAGCCCGTATTTGGCCAGCCCGCCAACCTTGAAATTCTCCACCAATACATCAGCGCCATCAACCAGTTGCAGCACCAGTTCGCGATCTTCCGGCTTGGTGAAGTCCAGCGCGATCGAGCGCTTGCCGCGATTGCAGGAATGGTAATAGGCCGCCGCCCGCCCGCTCTCATGTTCGATCCAGGGGGGTCCCCAATGGCGGGTATCATCGCCGCGCGGGGCTTCGACCTTGATCACTTCCGCGCCGAGATCAGCCAGGGTCTGGCCGATCCACGGCCCGGCCAGCACGCGGGCCAATTCCAGGACTTTGAGGCCGGCAAGTGGTTTGTTGTCTATCGCTTGTGTCATCGCTATCCCCCGGGAAGCTACCCGCAATTGCCTGCTCATGGTCTGCCGTACCCCGCATCGTGCGGCGACTAGGCTGATCTTCGGTCGAAACTGGCGCTCTTGACCAGCGCATAGACGGCCTGGCCGGGGGCCAGTTGCAGTGCCTCGACCGAGGCGCGGGTGAGACGGGCCTTCAACTGGCTGGTTCCGATCGAGACGGTCAGATCGGCATAGGGTGAGGTCTCGTTTGCGGTGATGGCTGTGATCCGGCCATCGAGCACATTTCGGATGCTGATCGCCTGCGGCTTCAGCGTCGCGATCGCGACATCGCGCGCCCGGATTCTGAGTCGGACCGCATCACCGGGCTGCAATGCGACGGGCATCGGCAATTCTAGTATCTGGCCGCCAATATCGACCCGGCTGAGCTGCAGACGTTCATCATGTGCGACCAGCTGCCCGGCGAGGATCGCGCCGGCCTCGAATTCGCGTTCCAGCGGTTCGATCTCCAGCCGGGCGAACACGTCCTCGACCGGCCCCATCGCGACGCACTGACCCTGGGACAGAGCGAGGACACGGTCGGACAGCCGCACCACTTCCTCGACGGAATGGCTGACATAGAGCGCGGGAATGTCCAATTGCCGCAGCGTGGTGTCGAGATAGGGCAGAAGCTCCGCCTTGCGGGCATGGTCGAGTCCGGCCATCGGCTCGTCGAGCAGTAATAATCGCGGTTGGGTCAACAGGGCGCGGGCCAGCGCCACACGTTGTGCCTCGCCACCGGACAGCGAGGCCGGGCGGCGCGGCAGCAAGGGCGCCAGGTCGAGTGCCTCGATGATTGTTTCGGCATCGAAACGGGTGGTTTCAGCGCGCGCGCGTCGCTGCGCGAAATCCAGATTGCCCGCGACAGTGAGGTGTCCAAACAGGCGCGCATCCTGGAACACCAGTCCGACCGGACGCCGGTGGGCCGGGAGGAAAACATGCCGGGCCCGATCAACCCAGACCTCATCGCCCATTGCGATGCGGCCTTCGGCGGGGCGGTCGAGACCAGCGATCAGTCGCAGCAGACTGGTCTTGCCACTGCCGCTGGGGCCGAAAATCGCCGTGATGCCGGCAAGCGGTATTTCCGCCTCGATATCGAGGTCGAATCCACCGCGCCGCGAGCGCAATTGCAGCGATAACAGATCATCCGACATGGATACGGAACCGTCGATTGAGGCTGTAGACGACCAGCAGGGTGACGAAGGAGAAGGCGATCAGCATGCCCGAGAGAATATGAGCGTCGCGATATTGCAGGCTCTCGACCTGTTCGAAGATCGCAATCGAGATCACGCGGGTCTGGCCGGGGATACTGCCGCCAACCATCAGCACGACGCCAAATTCTCCGATCGTATGGGCAAAACTCAATATGGAGGCGGTGAGAAACCCGCGGATGGAGAGCGGTGAGGCGACGCTGAAAAACGCGTCGAGCGGTGAGGCCCCCAGGCTCGCGGCGGCCTCGAGCGGCGCCCGCCCGACGCTCTCGAAGGCGCTCTGCAGGGGCTGCACCATGAAGGGCAGGGAATAGATCACCGAGGCCACGACCAGGCCGGTGAAGGAGAAGGTCAGCGTGTCGCCGGTCAGGGTCAGCCAGAAACTGCCAATCGGCGAGGTCGGATTGAGCAGGATCAGCAGGTAGAAGCCGATCACCGTCGGCGGCAGGATCAATGGCAGGGCGGTTAGCGCCTCGATGGCCGGTTTCAGACCCGAGCGCGTCCGCGCCAGCCACCAGGCCAGCGGCGTTCCGAGCGCCAGCAGGATCAGTGTGGTGATCGCTGCGAGTTCGACGCTGAGCCAGAGTGGGCCGAGATCAGGCATTATTCATCCACACCATAACCATGGGCACAGATGATCTCCCGCGCGGCCGGGCTGGCGAGGAAATCAAGCCAGGCCCGCGCTGCGGCATTGTTCTGGCCGTGCACCGTCAGCACCGCATCCTGGCGGATCGGTGTGTAGAGATGCTGCGGGATCGCCCAGTAATTGGTGTCTCGGCTTATATCCGTGCCGGCAAATTGCGATACCGGCACGAAGCCGAGATCGGCATTGCCGGTGATCAGCATCGCCTGCACCGCGGCAATGCTCTCGCCGGTAACGAGCCGGGCTTCAACCGATGGCCAGAGCTCCAGCGCCTGCAGCGCCTCGCGTGCGGCAGCGCCATAGGGGGCGAGCCGGGGATTGGCGATGGCGATGCTGCGATAGCGGCCTTGGCGCAACCTGTCCTCGACCGGGCCGACGTCGGCTGAGCCATTGGCCGACCACAGGGCGATGCGCCCGATGGCATAGGTGAATTGCGTGCCGTCCACGGTCCGGCCCTGCGCTTCAAGCCGGTGCACGGTCTCCTGGTCCGCGGAAAGCAAGACATCGAATGGCGCGCCGTGCAAGATCTGGGCGTAGAGCCGGCCGGTCGAGCCGGGCGTGATCAGCACAGTGTGCTCGCCGGACTGTTCGAAACGGGTCTGCAGTTCGCGCGCCGCGGCATTGAAATTCGACGCCACGGCGATCAGCGCCTCCTCGGCGGCGGCGGGCGCAGGCTGCAACAGACAGACGAGCGCCAGCGCACCCGCCGGCAGATTTTTGCGTATTTGATCCGTCCAAGCCAATGACCGCCGCTCCCGGTGGCTGCTGAGCCCCTTGGTCTCCATTTGACGGCGGATCGGGCGCGCGGTCCAGAGCCTCAACTCAGGACAGGGCGGTCACCGGTTTGCGATAGACGAATTGCCCGACATCGCAGCGGCCCGAGCGGAAGCCGGCCTCGCAATAGGCCAGGTAATAGCGCCAGATGCGGGCAAAGCCCTCGTCGAAGCCGAGTTCGCGGATCTGTGGCCAGGCGGCGTTGAAATCTGTGTGCCAGCGGTGCAGGGTTTCGGCATAGTCTTCACCGAACATGTGCGCGTCGATATCCTCCAGCCCGGCGCGCCGGGCCTCACGGCCCAGGGCCGATGGCGGCGGCAGCATGCCGCCTGGAAAGACGTATTTCTGGATAAAGTCCACCGTGCCGCGATAATCAGCGAAATCCGCTTCGCGCAGGGTGATGACCTGTAGCGCCGCATATCCGCCCGGTTTGAGGCAATGCGCCAGCTGGTCGAAATAGATTGGCCAATGCGCCTGTCCGACAGCCTCGAACATTTCGATCGAGACGATGGCGTCGAAAGCCTCATCGACATCGCGATAATCGCGAATTTGCAGATCAACCTGATCGCCTAGTCCGGCCCTGGCGATCCGCTCCCGGGCATAGGCCAATTGCTCTGTCGAGAGGGTGATGCCGGTGACGCGGCAGCCGAAATCGCGCGCTGCCACTTCGGCGAAACCGCCCCAGCCACAACCGATTTCGAGCACGTGATCGCCGGGTTTAAGCTGCGCGGCGACGCAAATCCGGCGGTATTTCTCGGCCTGGGCGTCCTTCAAACTCTGGTCCGGCGCGGCGAAGCAGGCGGAGGAATAGGTCATGCTATCATCGAGCCAGAGCGCGTAGAAGGCATTGCCGAGATCATAGTGGAAGGCGATATTGCGGCGGCTGCCGCGGCGCGTATTGGCGTTGAGCCAGTGCTGGACCCGACCCATCACGCGGCTCGGCCCTCCGCGCGACTGGGCCATGTCAATCTGGTCGAAGGCGTGTGCCAGGACATCGAGCAGGTCCCGCAAATCCGGCGTGTCCCACTCGTCATTGACATAGCCCTCGGCGAAACCGAGCGCTCCGCTCGCACCCAGCCGCATCAGGGCATTCCAGCGCTTCAGCCGCCATTCTGCGAACACGCTGGCCGACGGATCGCCGCAGGAGACCCGGTAACCGGAGGGCAAGTGTATGACGAGATGGGCGTCATCCAGGCCGCTGAGGGCTTGACGCAGACGCTTGGCGATAAAGCGATCCATCGCGCTGCCCGGCTTGGGCTGACCGGTATCACCGGTGCGGTCGGAATAGATATCCATCACTGTCTCCAAGGCTTGGTGTCGATGGAGCCGTGCCTGGGAGTATACATCTTCAGGCCCTTGAAGCGAAGACGCAGGGCTTCCAGCAGAATGGCTCCGACAATTTTGATTGTGTTGAGGGCCAGCGAGAGGGGAGCGCGCAACAGGCTGCGCGTCGCGAGCGGCTGGATGGTGCATTGGTGGACCGCGCTGAGGACACAGGCGCCGTCGCGATAGAGCTGGATCGCCACGCGCAGGCCGGCCGGGTCGCGGTCGAGGCGGAACCGGTATTCGCCCTCGGTATTATTGAAGGGGGAGACGAAGAAGCGTTTGCTGCTGGCAAAGCGCAGGCTTTCGGCCTGTGTCCCGCCCGGCGCAATCGGCGGCAGTGCGAAAGTGTAGGCGCAGCGGCCGCCATGGAAATTGGAAACCTGAAAGATCACCGCGCGCAGCGCTTCAGAGCGGTCATGGCAAAACAACACCGTCACCGGATTGAAGACCAGGCCGAGCACGCGCGGCGCGGCGAGGATCTGTACCCGGCCGAGGAGGAAATCGGCCGCCTCGCCCACCAGCTGGTCCTCGACCCAGGGCCGCAGCTCGCCTTCGCCGCGCCCGTGATCGCGGGCATGAAAGCTGACGAGATTGAACCGATCGACCGAGAAGAGGGGAGAGCGGATCTGAGCCAATGCCGGGCCATCGATATCGATCAGGATGGAATGCATGCGATAGCGCAGGCTGTGGCGCTTCGGTGCCAGCCGTGTGTGGCCGATATCGCCGTCCAGCAGAGAGGCGGGTAGCGGCGTCATACGGCCGCGACCGTACGACGCTTCCCGGCACGGCTTTGCCTGTGGTCCGGCCAGACAATACGTCCGGTCATGCCGTCCAGCCCCCATGGACGCAGCGGCGCTCCAAGCGCTTCGGCGACGGCGAGACCCGACTGCAGCCCGTCTTCATGAAAGCCTGATCCCAGCCAGGCGCCACAATACCAGCTGCGGTTTGCGCCCTGGATCTCATGGATTTGCCGCTGCGCCGTGATCGCAGCAGCATCGAACACCGGATGCGCGTAGTGATCGGTGTGCAGGACGAGTTCCGGCGCCGGCGGAAGATCCGGATTGAGCGTGACCAGGACCGGCTTTGCGGTCGGTAGTGGCTGCAGCCGGTTCATCCAATAGGTCAGGCTGATACGCTCCTGGCCGGAGCTGTCCGGCGTGTCGAGATAATTCCAGCTCGCCCAGGCCGATTTGCGCCGCGGCATCAGGCGTGTGTCGGTGTGAAGCACGGCGACATTGTCGCGATAGCGGATGGCGCCGAGCAGATTGATCTCCTGCGGCGAGGGGACGGCCAACAAGGCCAGGGCCTGGTCGCTGTGACAGGCGAAAACCACCTCGTCGAACGACATCGCCTCGCCATTGCCGAATTGCAGTGTCACATCGTCCTCGCTGCGCGTCACCGAACGGATCGGCGTCGCCAGCCGTAAATCTCCGATGAAAAGGTCAGTCATCGCCTGAACGTGATTGTTGCTACCGCCGGTGATGGTGCGCCAGGCGGGCTGGTCGAACACCTGCAGCAGGCCGTGATTGCGGAAAAACTCGAAGAAGGTGCGGGCCGGATAACCGCGCATGGTGGCGACCGGTGACGACCAGATCGCCGCGCACATCGGCAGGATATGGTCGTCGCGGAATGTGCGCGAATAGCCTTCATCGCGCAGGAATTGGTCGAGGCTTCGCTGTTCGGCGCTTGTGTCGAGCACCTTCGAATGCGCGTGCAGGCGCAACAGATCGCCCAGCATGCGCCACATGCGCGGCCGCAGCAGATTGCGCTTCTGGGCAAACAAGCCTTCGGGTCTGGAAGAGTATTCGAAGCCATGGCCGTCCAGCGAGGCGGCAAAGGACATGTCGCTGGGTGAGGTCTCGACACCGAGCAGATCGAGCATGGCCGTGAAATTGGGATAATTGCCCGGATTGAAGACGATGAATCCGGTATCGACCGCTGTCGGCGTCCCGTCGATATCGACATTGACCGTATGGGCATGACCGCCGGGCTGGGGCGCCGCTTCAAACAGGGTGACCTGATGATTGAGGCTCAAACGCCAGGCCGCTGACAGCCCGGCAATCCCCGAACCGATCACCGCGACCCGCTTTTTCTGTTGTAGTACACCCATTGGCCGCGCCCGATAATTGTGGTCAATAAAAGGACTTACGAGTCCGGGCCTTGAGCGGATCACTGAGTTTGCATGTGATCCATCTGGCCGCGGGCGCCGTAGTCTGGGCATGTACGCTGTCGCCCGAATATTGAATGACGCTCGGCCCCCAGGCCGGGTTGGCCTGGAAAAGGGGCGAATGGGGATGGCTGTGCCGTCGCAGGCAGGGATATTGGATGCCGCGGCGTTGGCGCGACTGGTCGAGCGCATTGGCGCTGATCGGGACCGCGAGGCTTTCCGTCGCCTGTTCGACCATTTCGCGCCTCGCGTGCGCGGCTTTCTGATCCGGCGCGGCCTGGCAGGCGCCCAGGCCGATGATCTGGCCCAGGACACCATGCTTGCGATCTGGCGCCGGGCCGAGAGCTATGATGTCGCGAAATCCGCCGTTTCGACCTGGGTCTATACGATCGCCCGCAATCTCCATATCGACCAGTATCGCAAATTGCTCCGCGCCGATCGTGTCGACCTGACCGATCCCTCGCTGCGGCCCGGCGAAATTGCGGCCGCCGATGAACTCTATGAGCGCGGGCAGGATGTCAGCGCGGTGACCGCGGCACTGGATCTCCTGCCCGATGATCAACGCCGCGTCCTCGAGCTGGCCTTCCTGGAGGGCCTGTCGCATCGTGATATTGCGGTGCGGCTCACCCTGCCGCTGGGGACTGTCAAATCGAGAATTCGCCTGGCGATGGACAAAATGAAACTCAGTCTTGGAGATCTGCAATGAGCCAGAGAGGTTATTTCCTCGAGGAGGGCTGGTATCTCGACCACGCCGCCGGCGCCTCAATGACGCCGGGCCAGGACATGTTGCTGCGCTCGCATCTGGAGATTTCGGTGCCGGCACGCGCGCATGCCGCCTCGATGGCGCGCATTGGCGGCGCCCTGCTGGAATCGCTCGACGATGCGGCCGACATCGCATTCGATGCCGATGATATCTTTGCCCTCGATGCGGCATTCGAGCCGGCCCGGCCCAAACCGGAACCGGCCGCGGTGGCCCCCGCTGGCGAGGCCGAGCTGCCCGATTGCCTGCCGAACGTATTGCGCGATTTCATCGACCGGGAAGGCATCGCCCTGCGCTGGGAATTTCTCGGCCCTGGCCTCAGGAAGGCGATGCTTTGGCATAGCGAGGCCGATGAGCGTTTATGGCTGCTGCGCGCCCGTCCCGGTGTTGCCATCCCGCAGCACGGCCATCGCGGGACGGAGCTGACCCTGGTGTTGCAAGGCTCATTTCTCGATGGTGAGCAACGCTATGTGCGCGGTGATGTGGAAGAGGCCGATCCCGAGGTCGAGCACGATATCAAGATCGGCGAGGGCGAGGAGTGCATCTGTCTGGCCCTGACCCAGGGCAAGCTTCGCTTTGACGACCCGCTATTGCGGGTATTGCAGGTCTTTACCGGCCTCTGACGGTTCGGGAAAAGTGGCCAGCGCCGCCATGGCTGCCGCTCCTTCACAGGTGGTTTACGGCTTGATCAGGATCAGGCGCTAGTCTGGTTGCGGGGCGCGACTGAGGGTCGCACGGTCAACCGCGCAGGTATCGCGGGAATTTTTCCGAAGGAAGAGATTGATGGCGGGTCAGGCGATGGATTGGCGGGATTGTGCAGAGATCGACACGGCCATGGTTGACGCGCTTGTTGCTGCCGTTGGCCCGGACACGTTCGCTGCCCTGAAAGTCCAGTTTGCCGAGGATTTCCAATCCCTGTCTGCCACCCATCTACAGGCGCGCCGCGATGGCGATGCGGCGGCGGCGCGCGCGGCGGCGCACGGGCTGCGCGGTGCGGCGCTGAATGTCGGCCTGACGCGCTTGGGCCAACTCGCCGGCGCGCTTGAGCGCGGCGAGCACGGCGATGAAGGTGAGCTGCCGGTCGTGCTGGCGGCTTCGGTCTCGCGCCTGATGGCTGCGGGCGAGGTCTGATGGCGGCCAGCGTCACGACCACCGCTCGCCAGACCGGAAATTGAAAAAAACTCTTTCATTCAGCTAGGGTTCACCCGGGAAGTATTCTAGTATGAATATCTGGCATTTGCCGGGGCGGCTTGCACGGGGTGGGCCGAGCCGCCGGCAATCGTTCAAGGGGAAATCAAGATGAAAGCATTTTTGCTCGCGACGGCATCAGTCGCGCTTATGGCGGGCGGCGCGCTCGCCCAGGATTATTCGGCACCGCCAAGCTATGGCAGCGTCAATCTCAATGCCGGCTTCACGCCCGATCCGTACAATGTCAACATCACGTCGGGCGGCTCGATTCCGGCCAGCAATGTGTCCTCTTCCTGCCGCGGCTGGGTCGCCAATGCGCCCGATTATTCGGTCAATTACTCGGCTGGCGGTTATGATCTGACGATTGGTGCGACCTCAAACTCCGACACCACGCTGCTGGTCAATGGACCGAATGGTGAATGGTATTGCGATGATGATGGTGGCCAGGGCCTCAACCCGCTGGTCCAGCTGAGCAATCCACGCTCCGGCCGTTATGATGTCTGGATCGGTTCCTATTCCCAGGGCGATTATGCCGCCACAGTCCTCTCGGTCTCCGAAATCGGCCTGACCCAGGGCACATCCAATGCCCCCAATACCTATGCGCCCGCGACCTTCGGTAGCGCCAATCTCAATTCCGGCTTCACGCCCGATCCCTATACGGTGAACATCACCTCCGGCGGCACACGCAGCGCGGCCCAGCTGAGCAGCTCCTGCCGTGGCTGGATTGCCGATGCGCCTGATTTTTCGGTCAACTACAATGCTGGCGGCTATGACACGCTGACCATTGGTGCGGTGTCCAGCTCGGACACGACGCTGGTCGTCAATGATGCCTATGGCAATTGGTATTGCGACGATGATGGCGGCAATGGCCTCAACCCGCTGATAACATTAGCTAATTTGGCCTCTGGCCGGTATGACATCTGGGTTGGCTCCTACTCCCAGGGCGATTATGCGAGCTCGGTATTGTCGATCTCGGAAATCGGTCTGGTCGCGGGCCAGCAGACCCAGCCTCGTCCTCAACCTCGGCCACAGGCGGGCATCAACATGTCCGCCCCTGCGGCCTATGGCACGGCCTCGCTGCGCTCGGGCTTCCAGCCTGATCCATATCGCGTCAACATCACATCCGGTGGCGGCTATCGCGCCAACAGCGTCGAGTCCGGCTGCGCCGGCTGGGTGGCTTCGGCACCGGATTTCGAGCTGACCTTTACCGCAGGTTCGTTGCCTTTGATCATTTCGGCGGCGTCGAACTCCGACACGACGCTTTTGATCAATGGTCCCAATGGCCAATGGTTCTGCGATGATGATGGCGGCAATGCGGGTCTGAATCCGGCCGTGCGCTTCGACCGTCCAATGTCCGGTGTCTACGACATTTGGATCGGCTCCTACAGCCAGGGCAATAACGCCACGGCTTCGCTGGCGATCTCCGAGCTTTACAGCGAATAGATCCGACAGGCTTTAAACGATCAGGAGGGCCGTCCGGGAAACCGGGCGGCCCTTTTGCTTGCCCCGCCCTTTTACTTGCAAGCCGTCCCGGCTGTGGCACTCTGGCCGTCAAGCAGATTCCGGGGGCGTTGACATGCGTATTATTCTGATAGTGGCCGCGGCCATATTAGTGGCAGCAGCCATCGGTATATTCGGCATTCTCCCCGCGAAACTCGACCACGACATGAATGCGGTTACCGCTCACGAGCCCTATGCCATCGCCGCCGAAGCGACGGCCCTGCATGACAGTTTGCGCGTAGCTGATCTGCACTCCGACATGCTGCTCTGGATGCGCGATCCAACACGCTGGAATGATCGCGGCCACACCGATTTGCCGCGCCTGCGCGCTGGCCGTGTCGCGCTGCAGGTCTTCTCCAGCGTCACCAAGACCCCGGCCGACATGAATTACGACAGCAATACCGGCGATAGCGACAACATCACGCCGCTGGCCATCGTCCAGCTCTGGCCGCTCGATACATGGACCTCGATCTATGCCCGTGCCCGCTATCATGCCCGGCGCCTGATACGCGTTGCAGCCGCATCGGATGGCGCGTTTATCGTCGCCCGGACGCGGGCGGATCTGGCCGCGGCGCTGGAACGGCGTGCCAGCGATGCAGATATCATTGTCGGAATTCTCGCCACAGAGGGCGGGCACCCATTCGAGGGCGATCTGGCCCACATCGATGGCCTCTATGATGAAGGCTACCGGATGATCGGCCTGCAGCATTTCTTCGACAATGAACTGGGCGGTTCCCTGCACGGTGTATCCGATGCCGGCCTGACCGATTTCGGCCGCGCCGCCGTATCCCGCATTGTCGAACGCGGCATGATTGTCGACCTCGCCCATTCCTCTCAAGCCGTCGTTCGCGAAGTGCTCGAGCTGACCGATGTCCCGCTGGTGATTTCCCACACCGGCATTCACGGTCATTGCGAAGCTCGGCGCAATATTCCCGATGATTTGATGGCAGAGGTCGCAGCGCGCGGCGGCGTCATCGGCATAGGCTTCTGGGCCGACGTCACCTGCGATGACAGTCCCGAGGGCGTTGCCGCCACCATACTCGCCGCGATTGATCTGCTCGGCGTCGAGCATGTCGCACTGGGTTCCGATTATGACGGCACGATCACAGCGACCTTTGACGCCTCGGAATATGCCGTTCTGACGGATCGCCTGCTGGCGGCCGGGTTGAGGGAAGCCGATATCCGCCAAGTGATGGGCGAAAACACGATCCGCTTCTTCCTGGAGAATCTGCCCGTCGCTGAATGAGCGGGCCGGGGCCAGCTCCGAAACGCAAATGGCCGGCGGATTGCTCCGCCGGCCATCGCTTTGCGATATGCCCGTAACCTATTCGGTGACGGGGAAGCCGCGATCACGCATCAGGGCCTGGACGTCGGCGTCACGACCGCGGAAGGCGCGATAGGCATCGGCGGGATCGACCGAGTTGCGCGGGGCAAACAGGGTTTCAACCAGGCGACGGGACACCTCCGGATCGTAATAGCTGCCAGCCTCTTCAAAGGCTTCGGCGGCGTCTGCGGTCAGGACATCGGCCCACATATAGCCGTAATAACCCGTCGCATAACCCTCACCCTCAAACACGTGACCAAACTGGGTCGAGCGGTGACGCATGACGATCTCGTCCGGCATGCCGAGGCCTGCCAGCGTGTCACGTTCGAAGGCCTGGACGTCGCCGATCTCGGCCGGATCCGTGGTGTGATAGACCATGTCCATCAGTGCCGAGGCGAGATACTCGCCGGTCGAGAAGCCCTGATTGAAATTGGCCGCGGCGCGGATGCGGGCGATCAATTCCTGCGGCATTGGCTCACCGGCGGCATTGACGAGATAATTGTCGACCACTTCCGGTGTCAGCAGCCAGCGCTCAAGCAATTGCGACTGGAATTCGGTGAAGTCGCGCACACCGCCATTGAGGGTCGGGTAATCGACATTCGAGGACAGCGCATGCAGCGCATGGCCGAACTCGTGGAAGAAGGTCGTCGCATCATCCCAGGAGACGAGAACCGGCTGACCCGGCGATGGCTCGACGAAATTGGAATTATTGGTCGCCAGGACATTGGTTTCGCCATCAATGGTCGTATGACCGCGCAGCGAATTCGCCCAGGCGCCAGATTGCTTGCCCGGACGGGCATAGGGATCGAGATACCACAGGCCGACATTCTCGCCGCTTGTCCGATCGGTGACTTCAAACACCCGCTGAGCCGGGTCCCAGACGGTGACTTCACCGACCGGCAGCTCGCGGAAATCAAAGCCGAATAATTCGCCAGCCACGTAGAACATCGCCTGACGCAGATTATCCAGCTGGAGATATTGCTTCACCTCGTTTGAATCGAGATCATAGCGATCGGCGCGAACCTTCTCGGCATAATAGCGATAATCCCAGGGCGCGATCGTGATATCGGCGCCTTCGCTGTCAGCCAGGGCCTGCATGTCGGCGACTTCTTCATGGATGCGCGCAACCGCGGCGGTCCAGACGCCTTCCATCAGATCCATTGCCCGCTGCGGGGTCTGGGCCATGCGGTCTTCCAGGCGCCATTCGGCGTAATTGCCATATCCCAGCAGCTCAACGCGTTCGTCGCGCAAACGCAGGATATCGAGAATGGCCTGGTTGTTGTCGAACTCGTCGCCATTATTGCCGCGGCTGTAATAGGTCCGCCACACCGTCTCGCGCAGATCGCGCTCGTCGGAGAACGTCAGGAAAGGGTCCATCGAGGAGCGCGTATTGGTGATGGCGTATTCGCCTTCACGCTCACGAGCTGCCGCGACATTGGCGGCTGCCTGGACGACACTTTCCGGCAGGCCGGACAGCTGGTCAGCACTGATATAGGTGACGTAGGTGTCTTCATCATGCAGCAGGTTATTGCTGAACGTGTTGTAGAGCTGGGCCAATTCCTGGCTGATTTCGGCATAGCGTTCGGCGGCGGCGCCTTCCAGCGTCGCGCCATTGCGGGCGAAACTATTATAGGTCAGCCAGACCAGACGCTGCTGATCAGGACGCAAACTCGCCATTTCCTCGCCCTCGTAGACGGCGCGGATACGGGCAAACAGGGCCTCGTTCTGGGTGATTTGCGAGCCGAACGCGGACAATTCCGGCGTCAGTTCATTGCGGATGTCGCGGAATTCCTCGGTCGAATTATTCGACGACCAGATGCCCCAATAGGTGAAGACCCGGCCCAATGGCTCGCCGGAGCGCTCCATCGCGACAATGGTATTCTCGAAGCTGGCCGGTTCCGGATTGGCGGTAATCGCATCAATCTCGGCCAGGTTCATCGCCATGCCTTCGCGGATCGCCGCGGCCAGGTCGCCGAGGCTGGCATTTTCGAAATCAGGCGTGCCGCCATAATCACCAGTCCATTCCGCGAGCAGCGCGTTGTCGGACATGACGGTCTCCATGGTCTGGGTGGTTTCGGTTGTCTCGGCAGTGCCGGCAGCAGAGGTATCTGTGGCCGGAGTGCAGGCCGCCGCGAACAAGGCGGCAGTGCTCACAGTAATCATCATCAGATGACGCATGATATTTCCTTTCGGTGAAAGTGTTGCCGTGAACCTATCCGGTCCGCGCATGGCTGGAAAATTAAGAATTCACCATCTTCGCGGCAGAGCGGCGCTTGATCCTGCTGCCGTCGCGGTCAATGCTCCCGCCACTCGCTGCCGCACCGGAGACACTCAATTGCGGACCATCGCCATTTCACTGATCGCGACGATCACCATGGTTTTGGTCTGGAGTGTGTTTCGCCAGGCCTCAAGCCTGCCGGCCGATCCGGATCTGCATCTTCAGGCCGTCGAACGGGTCACGACAGATGGCGGTCCCTATCTGGTGGGCGTCCAGCCCTGGCTCGAGCAGACGCATTATCAGAGCGCCGCGACATTGCATGACCGGCTCGCCGCCTATCTCGACGAAATCCGTGCCGAGCTCGACACCGCACCGGGTTCCATCATCGTGTTTCCCGAACACGCCGGCACCTGGCTGGTTGCTGCCGGTGCGCCGCGCGCGGCGTTCACCGCCAGCAGCGTCGACGCGGCGATGGGCTGGCTTGTCGCAGCCAATCCGCTTCGCTTTGTCGGAGCCTGGCTGGGCTCCGGCGAGGAAGATCGCACCGCAGCGGCGATTTTCCGCATGCGCGCGCCGCAGATGGCGCGCGATTATCAAGCCGTGTTCGGCGCTCTGGCGGTTGAGTACGGCGTAACGATCGTCGCCGGTTCGATCGTGCTGCCCGAGCCACGCGTCGAGCAGGGCGTGCTGATCGCCGGCGACGGGCCGCTCTACAATATGTCCGCCGTGTTTCATCCCGACGGCTCGATCGATCCGGCGCTGGTGCGCAAATCTCATCCCATCCCGAGCGAGACGCCCTTCACCGCTGCCTGGCCTGCCGACCGCCTGCCGGTGTTCGAGACGCCGACGGGCCGTCTCGCTGTGTTGATTTGCGCCGATAGCTGGCATCCGGACCTGTATGACAGCGTGCGCGTGCTGGAGGCCGATATCATCGCGGTGCCGGCCTTTCTGCAGCCGTCCGGTGTCTGGGACCAGCCCTGGGGTGGATATACGACTGGCTGGCCGGCTGATGCCGATCGCAGCGATGCCGGTCGCCTCACCGAGGCGCAGGCCTGGCAAAGTTACGCGCTGGCCGGGCGACTGAGCTCCGGCGGCGCGGATATTGGCATGACCGCCTATTTGCGCGGCAATCTGTGGGGTCTTGGCTCCGACGGCACTAATATCGCCGTCGCGGGGACGCAAATCCATGTCGGCGGCGGGCTGGACGGTGCGGCGTTGACCTTGCTGTCGCTTGATCAGCGCGAACCCTGATCCCCGTCGGCCAGCAGGGCAGCTTCGGCTTCACGCGTCCGCCCCGCCTCTATCAGTGGCAGGATGCGCGCCTCAAGCGCGTCATTGCGGCTCCGCAAGCCGGCGCGCAGATCGGCATTGGCGGCGACGGCGTCATGGATCAGCGATCCGCGCGACCATAATTGCGGGTCACAGACCGACCAGTCGCCGTCGAAATCGACCGGGTGGAAGAGTGCGATACAGGGCGATTTGGTGCCGGTCATGGCCAGGCGGGGCGGCTCACCCGGTGCCAGTTTGACGATCATCGACGCCGTTGTATGGCTCGGGCGCAGCAGACCGGCGGCATGCATGCACAGATCTCGATTGCTGCCGCCCGCAAACCCGTCCCCGCTGGCATGGCGGCGAAGAATTGCCGCCAGTCCGGCGAGCGAGGGACCTTCGGTTTCAAGCGCCCGCATTCGCGCGTGTGACAGGGCGATGCGCTGGCGGGCACAGCCGAAATAGGGCCGCAGCCAGGTCTCGCGCCAGCCGCCAAACCCGCGCGCCGGCGCTTTCGCCGACGCGGCAATCACGCCGTCGCTCACTGTATAGGTGTTGGAGATCGCCCAGCGCTCGGCAACCGGGCGCACCACCCAGTCGCGCCCGGCTGTTTCCAGCACCAGCGCTTCGGCGGCATCGGCGATCAGGAAGGAATTGTCATAGCGGAAATTCTTGTCCCGATAGCCGGCGGGGCCGCCCTGGCCGTGTGTCTCAAGCAGGCTGGTGATCACGTCGCAGGCCTGGCGGGCGCTGCCGCCGCGTTCCAGCCCGAGCCGAACCAGATCCATCCCGAGCAGGGCTGCGCCGCTTGGCATCACCTGGCGCGAAAACACCGCTTCATTGCCGATGGCGACGCCAGCCGAATTGACGCCCATCTCGGCGCCCCACATCCAGACCGGGCGCGACAGGATCGTGCCGAGACGATCCGGGACCTGATCAATCTCGATATGGGTGCATTTCAGACGCCTGGTGCTGTCGCCGCGAACGTCGGCGTGGACCTCGACCCATTGGGGTTCGTCAGGCTCACGGTCGGAATTCTTCGCGAACCAGCTGATGCCGTCGCGGCGGATGACCAGCGTGTCGCACATCAGTCAGCCCCAAGTGCGGTTTCAATCTCGGCGACGGCACGTTCGGCGGCCTGCAGCGCGCCTTCGAAATAGCCGTAATACTGCGTCGCGGTTTCGGTGCCGGCGACATGCATCGGGCCGATTGGCTGGCGCAAATCCATTCCCAGCGAGGTCCACACGCCGGGTCCCATCAGGGCAGCATAGCAGCCGCGGGTATAGTCTTCGGCGATCCAGTCCTGGTCGACATAATCGATCGAATCGAGCGCCCTGGGACCGAAATAGCGGGCGAAGGCCTGCAGCACGGCCGCCCGCCGCTCGGCCGGGTCGCGGCCGGACCATTGGCGGGCATGATCGCCCTCGATAAAGCCCAGCAGCAGACCCGCATCCTTGCCCGCCTCGCTATTGTCGAACGTGACTCGGACTTCAAGGTCGGGTCCGACAGCCTGGCCAGCCAGTCCGTCCTCGCGCCAGAAGGGCGTCTCGTACTGGGCGATGCATTTGATACAGGCACCCGGCGGCATGCGCTGCCACAGCGCCGCGCGGCGCGAAGGCAGGACGGGATCATAGCGCAGGCGCACCGCCTGGGTTGGCGGCAGGGCGAGGATGGCGCGCCGGGCCTTGAATGCACCTTGCGCCGTCGTGACCGTCACGCCGGCATCGCTCCAGGCGATGGTCTCGACGGGGTGGTTCAGCTTGACGCGATCCCCCAGCCCTTCGGCCAGGCGCTGCGCCAGGCCTGCCATATTGCCATGCACCCGGTCTTGCTGCGCACCGTCGGTGGTGGCGAGAAGATTGTCGAGCGAAGTGCCGGCGCGGGCATAGAAAAGCGCGTGCAAGAGCGAGATTTCATGTGGTTCGGCGGTGAATACCGCGCCGATCCCGACCGCGAAAATATTGAAGGCCTGGCGCGTGAAGACCTGTTTCTCCATCCATTGACCAACCGTCTGATGATCCCATTGCGTGGCTTTCGGGTGTGCCCATGGTTTGGCCGGGTCGAGCTGGGCCGCCATGGCGTCAAAGCGCGTCATCATCAGATGCACATTGATCAGAACATGCGGCGCCAGTTTCGGGATAGTGCCGGTATAGCGGCCCAGCTTTTCGCCGTTCAACACCAGTCGGTCACCCTGGTCCCAGAGCGGGTAGGTCGTCATGCCGAATTGTTCGATCAGGGCATAGAGCCGGTCCTGACCCGGTCCGACCCATTGCCCGCCGAGATCGGCGGTATCGCCATTGGCGAAACTGTGGGCCAGCGCCCGGCCGCCAACGCGGTCGCGCGCCTCAAGCAGGACGATGTCGCGCGTGTGCTGCAACAGGTCCGCTGCACGCAGGCCGGACAGACCGCCTCCGATGATGATAACGTCGTGGCAATGTGCTGTTGTCATTTCAGGCTCCCCGGAGCGGCAGGCTAGCATGCCCGTAAGCCCGATTGCGAGCAGCCCCTGACGGGTTGCCACGTACGGGCCGGGGAATATCGACCCGTTAACCTGACGCTAACCATTTCGCCGCGCTGTCGCCGCAATCCCTGCTGATAAGCTGGGCCCTGTTTTTAGCGACCGGAGGTTCCACATGCGCATCCTTGCCGCCACCATCGCCGCCCTGTCCATCTGCTTCCTCGCGCCTGCCCAGGCGCAGGACCCGGAATACGGACAGCCGAGCACGTATTCTGATCCCGTCGACACCTATTCCCAGGACGAGCTGACTGATGCGGTGACCGATTTCTTCGGTGTCACTGCCGAAGCCGCTGCCAGCATGCTGGAGCGCGTGTTCTCCGACCTCGGACGTCCAGTCGGCTATATCGCCGGCGAGGAAGTGTCCGGCGCGATCGGTTTCGGCCTGCGCTATGGCGAAGGCTATCTCACCATGAAAAACGGCGTGCGCGAGAAAGTGTTCTGGCGCGGCCCATCGGTCGGCTGGGATGCCGGCGGCAATGCCAGCCGCGTCTTCGTGCTGGTCTATAATCTCGACGATCCCGCCCTGTTATTCCAGCGCTTTCCCGGCGTTGAGGGCACGGCCTATCTGGTCGCCGGCATGGGCGTAAACTATCAGCGCGCCGATGATATCACGCTCGCGCCGATCCGCTCCGGTGTTGGCCTGCGCGCCGGCGCCAATGTCGGCTATCTCGCCTATACGCGCCGCCGCGCCTGGTTACCCTTCTAGTGAAGATACGCCCCTGCGAGTCAGAGGATTATGCCGGTGTCGATACCCTGCTAAAAAGCGCCTTTCCCGAGCCCGGTGAAGCCCGGCTTGCGGTTGCGCTGCGCGCGGCCGATGCCGATGCGCTGGAGCTCGTCGCCGAGCTCGACGGCAGAATTGTGGGCGTGGCGATGTTTTCGCCGGCGACGGCGAAAACGGGCAATGGTCCGGAAATTCCCGGTCTTGGCCTCGGCCCCGTTGCCGTGCTGCCCGACTACCAGAATCGCGGCATCGGCGCAGCGCTGATCGAGGCCGGACTCGACTTCATCCGCACGCTGGGACCAACCTATTGCATCGTGCTTGGAGATCCGGATTTCTATAGCCGCTTCGGCTTCGAACCAGCCCCATCGCTCGACCTGCACTGGGCCGGCGATCCGGAAGACAAGACCGGCAATGCTTTCCAGGTGCTCGCACTCAATGGCGTTACGCATCTGCCGGGCGGTACACAGATCGAATACCACCCGGCCTTTGATATCGTCTGAGGCCTAATGCGCCTCGCCAACCTCGACCGGGTGGTGGTCATAGCTGAGCACGCGTGACATCCGCCAGGCATCACCCTCCAGCCGCCAGAGCGTGGTGAAGCTGGCGCCACCGGTCAGTTCGGGCTCTTCGCCCGGGCGGGCAATGCTGAACAAGTGTTCGCCGGACTGCACAGCGCCGTAGAGCGCGCCGTTATCATAAAGCGGATGCAGGACCAGTGAGCCCTCAACCAGCGTTCTGGTAACGCGATAGTCTGGCCCGCAAATATTCCGGTCGATACTGTCGATGAAATCAGGACGTCCCAGGGTGACGCCGCCGATATCGTGATAGAATTCGAAATCCTCACTCGTCAGCGCGGCCATGACGTCGAGGTCGCAGCCATTATAGCCAAGCTCGAACACCTGGCGGTCGAGCTCGGCGAAGCGCGCATCGAGATCAGGCGCGGCCGTGTCCTGGCCCCAGGCGGGGGCCGCCGTCAGTAACATCAAACATAATCCCGCTCGCAAACCCGACATTGAAAACTCCATTTCCTCGTGACAGTGCGAGCAACTAGGCGCTGCAGGGCGAAACTCGGCAAGCGGGAATGCCGGTGAGCTTATCCCGCACTACCGTCAGGGATTATTGCGCGATAGTGTAGGTGCGGACATGGGGCTGGAAGCGCCCGAGGGGAGATCGAAATGACTGAAGGCAGTACTATCAGTGGCCTGATCCTGCTGGTCGGGATCGGCGTGCTCTTCATTCTGATGCTGGCCCGTCAAATCCCCTTCCAGATCATTGGCCGCATCACCGGTCCGATTTTCCGGCCGATCGGCAAGCTGTTCGGCCTCAAGGCGATCACGCGGGCCAGCCCTGGCGCGGTTCGTCCTGCCCATATGGGTCCGAGCGCCTGGGCCGCGCTGTCACGTGCCGCCCGCGCCCAGACCGAGACTGAAAAAGCCCTCGGTTCCGATTTTTCCCATGAGAATGCCCACCTCACGCGCAATGGCTTCCTGTTTCACTGGACCGGCGTCAAGGTCGGTTATATCCGCACACCCGGCGAGCTGACTCGTGAAGTGGCCGAAGACTATTACCGCCAGGGCGCGGCCTTCCTCAATGGGCGGGTCAAGATCTCCGCCAATCCGCAAAATCTCTATGAGGACGAGGAAGGCGCCGTCATCGCCGAGTATTTCCCGGTCGATAGCGGCTGTCTCTACCTGCTCAACGAGATGCGCAAGACGATCAATTCCAATGTCCGCAAACTGACTGTCGTGTTCTCGACCATTATCGCCATCGTGCTGATCATCAACCTGCTCTATAATGATGGCAGCCTGATCACGCTGGCCGGACCCATGTCGCTCGGCCCCTTCACCATGGGGCCGACCGATCTCAGCCAGGCCGCCTTCGCGGCGTTGTCGACGATTGGCGGCGCCTTCGCGATGTGGATCATCTATTTCATGGAATACGTGCCGTATCAGCGCAATAATTTCCGTGAATTATCCAATTTCGTCACGCGCTATCTCGCCAAGCTGAACGATCATTTCCGCACCGCCGAAGGTCAGGCCAAATCGGTCACGGTGGGTCAGGAAAAGGATGCGGCAAAATTCTCGCACTCGGCGCGGATGTGGCACACCAATGTATTGTGGATCGCGCAACGGATCTTTTTCATCGAGAGCTTCGTGCGCAACATCATGTTCCAGATGCTGCGCAATTCCGGTTATTACCTGGTCTTCGTACCGCTGCTCTTCACGGTTGTGCTCGCGGGGCTCAATCTCGCCTTGATCGAATGGACTGGATTTGATGCCGGTGCCCGTCTGGCGGATCTGGGGATTATCTTCCTGATCCTGTTTGTGGTGCTGGTGAGCATTTATGCCATTTTCCTGCGCCGCTCCATGGCAAGCATTGACGAGATCAACCAGGACGAATGGATCGGCTTTGACAGCCTGTTGCTGGAAAATGTGCTCGGCGAGATCGTCGGCAAATATGCCGAGGATGTCGGCTATTGGAAGAACCGCATTGGCGGCGGTATGTGACCGCGTGCGCTAGCTGATTTTCAGGTGATCGCCCTCGCACAGGGCGTGATCTGACAATGTCTCGATGACGCGGCACTGATCGACTTCGCCATGGGCGCAGTGATCGAGCATGCGCGCCAGCTCCACTCGCACGGCTTCCAGCCCGGCAATGCGCCGCTCGACTTCGGCCAGCTGCCGGCTGGCAATGGCATCGGCCCGTTCACAGGACTGGTTGGGCCGGTCGGAGAGATCCTGCAGCGCCCGCAAATCATCGAGTCCGAAACCGAGCGCGCGGCCATGACGGATGAATCGCAAGCGCTCGACATCGGCCTTGTCATATCGCCGCTGGCCGCCTTCAGACCGTGGCGGCGCGGCGAGCAGGCCGATATTCTCGTAATAGCGGATGGTCGGGACCTTGACCCCACTCGCCCGAGACAGCTTTCCGATCGACAGGTCTGACATTTGTCCTTGAACCTCTAGTGACTAGAGAGATTAGGCTGTGTCTGAAGTGATTGGCAAGGAATCAGGTTTATGTCTGGAAGCTGTTGCGAAACCAAAGAGTTCGACGGCATGAGCGCCGGCTTCAAGCGCGCTCTGATTGCGGTCATTATCATCAATGCCGCCATGTTCGTGGTCGAGATGCTGGCCGGTGCCGCTGCGCAATCCCAGGCGCTCAAGGCCGATGCGCTCGATTTCTTCGCGGACGCCGCCACTTACGGTCTCTCGCTTTGGGTCATCGGCAAGCCGCCAGGCTGGCGCGCCAATGCGGCGCTGGTCAAGGCTGGCAGCCTGTTTGTTATGGGCGCCGCGATCCTGGCCCTGGCGCTGTATCGCGCCATCTTTGTCGCCCAGCCGGTCGCCGAATTGATGGGAGGCATCGCGCTTCTGGCCCTGCTCGCCAACGTCGTCAGCGTGATGATCCTGATGCGTTGGCGCGATGGCGATGCCAATGTGCGCTCGGTCTGGCTGTGCTCGCGCAATGATGCGATCGGCAATATCGCCGTCTTCGTCTCGGCCGGCGTGGTCTGGCTGACCCATAGCCATTGGCCCGACATCATCGTCGCGGTCGGCATGGCCGGCCTCTTCCTGAGCTCGGCTTTCCAGATTCTGGGCCAGGCGAGGCGCGAGCTCTTCCGGCAACATGTCTAAGCGGGCCGCGCAGTCCGACCCCGCGCTAGCGATGACCCCCGGTCGAGAATACCGAGCCGAGCAAATCGTCCGAAGCGGGTGTTTCATGGTTGTGCTGATAGGGCCGGTCCGGCAGGGCAGGCTGGGGCGTGGAACAGCTGGTACACCCTGACGCGATGCGTTCGCGGACGGCGGCGAGCTGGAGCGAGAGATCATGGAAACGGTCCTGGCCCTCATGCCAGAGCTGGGCCGTATCCTGGCAGCGCGCTTCCTCGAACTGGTTCTCCTCCAGGCAGCGATTATAAGTGCGGCAGGAGGCGGTCGCGAAACGATAGGATCCGTCGAGATCGGTCTCGAATGCTGCGATCAGCTCCTGGGTCTGTGTGTTGGCGACGCTGACCGAGCGGCCGGGCTCAACCCGGATGGCCTCGCGATAGCGGTGGATTTCTTCCAGCATGCCCAGGCGTTGCTCGGCCAGACCGGCCACCTGGCACATATTGGTCGCCGGGCCGACCGTGTCGGCACTTCGCTGTGGTGGCGCCGGGTGGGAATGAGGCGGCATACGAGCCGGCGGCTGCGTCGTGGCACAGGCCGACAAGGCGGTCGCGGCGAACAGGAATAGCGTGAAATTTCTCATGGCAATCAAATCCTTCCTGAGTCCCCGTCAATCGGTCTGGCTGGTATTGGCCGCAACGGGTTGGCCGTCATCCAACGTTGCCTGGTAGCAGCCGGGCCGGTTGAGTTCATGCCCGTTCTCGCGGCGCGCCTCGTCAACGCGCTGCTGCCAGGCGAGATAGAAACGATCACCCGATGCCTCGGCTTCCTGCAGTAGCGCCTGGGATATTCGCGCCCAGCGTTCGGCAGGCGTACCGGAGGCGCTCGCAAATTCGCGCCGCAGCCGGATCGCCCGGACATGCCCGAGATCGGCGGCGCGGCGCAGATAGCTGTCGGCGCGTTCCGGACTCTCGATCAGTCCGCACAGGCGATAACTGCCCTGGACCGTGCCGGTGCCATAAATCAGGGCGAGATTGAAATTGGCGCCGCCACTGCCGCGCTCTGCGGCGGTGTCGAGCCATTCCATGGCCGAATCGATGCTTTGAACCACGCCGAGGCCGGTTGCGAACATGATGCCCATCAAGTTCTGGGAATCGGCGTCGCGCGCATTGATGGCCGCGTGGCAAATCAGCGTGACGGTTTCCTGCGATGTCAGGGCTCCAGTCTGGTCATAGACCATCTCACGCTGGAAATCGCGGACCGACCGCCGGGTCACCGGCCCGTAAGACCCGTCAACCGGGCCGGAATAGAAGCCCAGCGCGGCGAGGGCACGCTGGCGCGCGATCAGCTGGATGATATCGCCGGTACTGTCAGGCTCTCCCGCGCCATAGGCGATCCGGGCGAGGCTACCTTGGTCCGTGCGGCAGGAATACTGCAGCACGGCGGTTTGGAGCCGTTGCTGGGCCGCCAGCGTCGCCTGAACGCCGTTCTGTGCGCCGGCCTGAAGCGAGTGATTCCACGCCTCTCGAGCTGACTCCATCTGGTTCATGGCCTGGTAGGCATCGCCAATATTGAGCCAGCAGCGCGCCAATTCCGGCGCCATTTGGCGGGCGTCCCCGCTATCACGGGGCGTTGGGCAGATGCGTTCCCCGGCCGAGCCAAAGAAGCGTGACCGCGGGGCATAACGCGAGGTCGCATAGGATCTTGGATAGTCATCCGTGACCGAGCGGGTTCCGAAGGAGAGTGGACGCGTACTACCGGTTTCGGGTTGATCGCCGTAGAAAACCCGGTCCGCATAGCTGGTATCGCTGGCTGTGTCGGGCGTGGGCCCGTCCTGGTATGGCCTGTCCTGGTAGGGGCTGTCCTGGTAGGAATAGAAACTGTCGGGGCTGTAATCGGGTGTGATACTGGCAGGGCCCACTGGAGCGGGCTCCGTCTGGGTGCCGAACGGCCACCACCAGCGACGCTCACTGTCGTTCGCACTATCTGCGCAGAGCTGGGCGGCACAATAGCCGGCGCGATAGGCGCGCGAATGGGTAAAGCCGAGGATCGCCACCAGTCCGATGACGACCAGAATCGTCGCCGCGACTTGTGTCAGCAGGGCTGTTACCCGATCCATCATCTACACACACCACCAGCACTGTCTCTGACGGCGTCGAGTTTCAGTTAACGACTATTAACCATACTAGCTGTGCGTGCCGCATATCGCCATACACCTGAGGCGAGATTGACGAAAAAATTTGACAACCAGTCGGGGAAAACTGTTTTTTCGCCAACAGGTTGAATGTGAGTTCTTGAAAACCCGCCTCAGGCGAGTTTCGAGTGTTCGAAGCGGATTTCCGGCCAGAGCGCGTGCTGGCGCTCGCATTTGGCATTCCAGCCGGGCTTGTCGGCGAGCGTCGCGATCGGGCGGACATGCAGGGAGAATAATTGCTCCAGCCCGTAGGGGGCGAGCACCTCCATCTCACCGGCACCGTTCAGCCGGACGGCAACGGCATGGGTGTGGGAGGCGAATTGCGACACGGCATCGCGTGTGCTGACCAGTGGCGCGCGCGTGACGCCATGCTTGGCGCCGAACCAGAGGTGAACGCGGGCCTGATTGCGGATCTCGACGATGGCATCAAGATCGGCGAACACGGCATCGCCGGCCTTGATCACCACATCCTCGGCCGCTTCGCCCAGATCGCTGGCGTCATAATAGCCGAGATCATAATCGTTGATGCCATAGCCCGGGTCGCGCCCCGTCAGCGCATTCCAGACCGATTGATACACCGCCCCGGCCATCAGGCCGTGATCGGGCAGATCCATCGCACGGGCCCGCTCCAGCACCGTCATCGCCAGCGCATCGGCCGCAACCGCCTCGATCAGGAAGGCTTCCTGTGCGGCGTAGGGTGCGTGGGCCAGACGGTGCGGATCCATCCTCAGCCCCGCAGCGTGCCGCCGGTCGCACCTGAGACCTTGGCGATCACCTTGGCCGCGACGGCATCGATATCCTCATCGGTGAGGGTCTTGTCGCGCGGCTGCAGCACCACTTCGACGGCGAGCGAGGTCTGGCCGTCGGGAACGCCCTTGCCCTCATAGACGTCGAACACGGTGACATCGCTGATCAAGGCCTTGTCGGCCCCCTTGGCGGCCCGGATCAGGGCGTCGGCGGCGACCGTCTTGTCGACCAGGAAGGCGAAGTCGCGTTTGACCGGGGTGAGATCGGCGCGGTCGAGCTGGGTGCGGGCCTTGAGGCCCGAGGCCTTGCGTGGCTGCGGGATAGCATCGAGCACGATCTCGAACGCCAGCACGCGGCCATCAATGCCGAGCGCCTTGAGGACGCGTGGATGAATCTCGCCAAACTCGGCCATCACACTCTTCGGCCCCTGGCGCAGAACGCCGGAACGGCCCGGATGCCACCAGTCGCGCGCCTCGGCGGCAACCTGTAGCGAAGCCGCGGGCGCGCCGGCGGCTTCCAGAGCCGCCATGGCGTCGGCCTTGACGTCGAACACGTCAGGCAGGCGTGTGCCGGTCCAGTGACGGCCGGATGCGATCCGGCGCACGCCGCTCGCGACCAGTAATTGGCCGTCCGGGGCATCGGTCAGATAGACCGGGCCGACCTCGAACAGGCGCGCATCGCTCAGGCCGCGATCAGCATTGGCCTGCAGTGCGGTGAGCAGATGGATCAGCGCTGTCGGGCGCATCACATTGAGTTCGGAGGAGATCGGGTTTTCCAGTGCCAGGCCAATGCCATGGCCGCCGAACAGGGCCGCCTGCGCGGTCTCGCAGAAAGACCAGCTCACCGCTTCCTGATAGCCGCGCACCGCCAGGGCCCGGCGGGCATAGCGGGCGCGCAATTGCATCGCCGTCGCCGGCGCCTGTCGCCGCACCGAGGGGCGTGCCAGCGAGGTGGCAATGAGTTTGTCGAAGCCGTGGATGCGCGCGACTTCCTCGACCAGGTCGGCCTTCAGGGCGCAATCCATCCGCCAGCTCGGCACACCGACGGTCAACACATCGCCGGCCCCGGTCGGCGTGAAGCCGAGCGTGGTCAGGATGCGAAGAATCTCGGCGCGTGGCAGGTCGAGCCCGGTCAGACGTTTGACTTCGCTGAGCGGGAATTCGATATCGGCTGGCGCAGCCGGGATCTCACCGAAGACGACGGTCTCGGAGGCTTCGCCGCCACAGATTTTCAGGATCAGGCGCGTCGCGTATTCAATACCATCGACAACCGATTGCGGATCGACACCGCGCTCGAAGCGGTATTTGGCGTCGCTATCAATGCCAGTCGCCTTGGCCGCGGCCCGCGTGATCAGCGGATCGAACCAGGCGCTTTCGATGAAGACATCGGTGGTGGCGTCGGTGCAGCCGGATTCGGTCCCGCCCATAATGCCGCCAAAGCCGAGGCAGTGCGCTTCATCGGCGATGACGCACATGGTTTCGGTGGGTGTGTAGGTCTTCTTGTCGAGCGCCTCGAAGGTATCGCTATTGCCGGCGCCGCGGCGCGCGTGCAGCGAACCCGTCAGTTTCGCCGCATCATAGACATGCAAGGGCCGGCAGCGATCATAAGAGATCAGGTTTGTAATGTCGGCGAGCGCATTGATCGGGCGCAGGCCGATGGATTTGAGTGCTTTCTTGAGCCAGTCCGGCGAGGCGACATTTTTGACGCCGCGGATCACACGCCCGGCGAAGACCGGACAGGCTTCCGGCCAGTCGAGCTCGACCTTGACCGGGCAGGGGAATGTGCCCGGGACCGGCGTGACCGGCATGGGCTTGAGTGTGCCGATACCGGTGGCGGCAAGATCGCGGGCAATGCCGCGCACACCCAGCCAGTCGGGCCGGTTGGGGGTAACCTCGAAATCGATCACGACATCGTCCTGGCCGAGCGCCACGACCGCCGGCGTACCGACAGCCCAGTCGCCTTCAAGATCGATAATGCCGTCATGGTCGTCGCCGAGTTCCAGCTCCTTGGCCGAACACATCATGCCGGAACTGTCGACGCCGCGAATCTTGCGCGGTTTCTTGTCGAGCGAGAAATCGAGACCGGGGATATAGGCGCCGAGCGGCGCGTAGACAGCGCGCATGCCGGTGCGGGCATTGGGGGCGCCGCAGACGATTTGCTTGATGCCATCAACGGTCTCGACGGTGCAGACGCGCAGCTTGTCGGCATCGGGATGCGGGACAGCCTCCTTGACATAGGCGACGGTGAAGGCGGCGAATTTCTCGGCCGGATTATCGATCTCCTCGATCTCGAGACCGGCCATGGTCATGGCTTCGCAGATCTCGTCGAGCGAGGCCGTGGTTTCGAGATGGTATTTCAGCCAGGAAAGCGGGAATTTCATTGCTCGTCCTCCGGCCGGGATATGGCCGTTTCAGGTGATGTCGGGGCCGGGTTGGCGGCACCCAATTGTTCAAACGCGTCGTCGGCGCTCGTTTCGCACTGGTTCACGCGCCGGGCGAGCGCACCGCCAGCGGGCGCGGTCTCCCAGCAGCGATCGAATACCGAGCAATAGCAGACGCGCACCTCCCAGGCGTCCCAGCTCGACGCCGCGGCGCTGAGCTCGGACTGGGTGATATCCTCGCGTGGCCACCGGATATTGATCGGGGTCACACTTTCATTGGGGGCCAGGGCCCTGCCGGTCAGCCCGGCCCAGGAGAGGTTGTAGCCATCCGGAAGCTGGGCTCGATAGGCATCAAGCCCGGCCTGCAATTCGCCGTCACGATAGAGCGAAACGCGGCGGATCAGCGCCGGGCCGACGCCATTATTGGCGATGGTGATCCCCAGGCTGGCCGCGTTCGGCATGGTCGAGACAAAGCCATCGACCTGCAGCACCGGATAGACCGCACCATGCTGCTGCGCCCGCATCACCCGGCCCTGATCCCAGGCAACCAGCAGCGCTGCGATGCCCACGAGCATGGCGCCGATCCCGGTCAGGGTTTGATGGTTATTGGTGAACCAGCGCCACATCAGCTCAGCCCTGTCGCCATATTCGCCTGCAGCAGCGGCGAGAAGCCGTAATGGCCGAGCCAGCGCTGGTCGGAATTGAAGAAATCGCGCAGATCCGGCGCGCCGTATTTGAGCATGGCGAGGCGATCAACGCCCATGCCGAAGGCGAAGCCCTGGTATTCGTCTGGATCGAGGCCGCAATTGCGGATCACATTCGGATGCACCATGCCGCAGCCGAGAATCTCCATCCATTGATCGCCGGAGCCGACCTTGACCGCCTGGCCGACGCGCTCATAGCGCACATCCATCTCCGCGGATGGTTCGGTGAAAGGGAAGTGGTGGGGTCTGAAGCGGGTCACCACTTCATCGGTCTCGAAAAAGGCGGCGAGGAAATCCTGCAACACGCCCTTGAGGTGACCCATATGGGTTTCCTTGTCGATCACCAGACCTTCGACCTGGTGGAACATCGGCGTATGGGTCTGGTCCCAGTCACAGCGATAGACCCGGCCCGGCGCGATAATGCGCAAGGGCGGCGTCTGGCTCATCATCGTGCGGATCTGGACCGGCGAAGTATGGGTGCGCAAGACCTTGCGCTGGCCATCCGCGTCCGGCTTCATGAAAAACGTGTCCTGGGTGTCGCGCGCCGGATGGCCTTCGGGGAAGTTGAGGGCCGTGAAATTGTGGAAATCATCCTCCACGTCCGAGCCTTCAGCGACGGCAAAACCCATATCGGCGAAGATCACCGCCAACTCTTCCATCACCTGGGTAATCGGATGGATCGAGCCCTTCGGTTCCGGCCGCACCGGCAGGGAGACATCGATTGTCTCGGAGGCCAGCGCCAGATCGAGCGCGGCGGCCTCGAGCGCGTCCTTGCGCGCCGTCAGGGCATCGCCAAGCCGCGTCTTGAGCCCGTTGAGCGCCGGGCCCATCACCTGACGCTCTTCCGGGCTCATACCGCCGAGATTGCGCATCATCAGCGAGACGGAGCCCTTCTTGCCCAGCGCACCGACGCGCACAGCGTCGAGGCCGGCCTCATCATTGGCGCATGAGATTTGCGTCAGCACGTCAGTTTCGAGTGCGTCGAGAGCAGCGGTATCGGTCATGTCTTCGCCCTTGCCTGTCAGGTTGGGGTTTAGCGTTTGAAATTTCAGGTGTCGACAGCACAAATCCGCGCCACCCGGTCTGGAGTTTTGCCCTGAAACGAAAAAGGCCCGCGGGCGGTGCGCCGGCGGGCCTTTTCCTGAAGTCGTTAGACAAGCCTAGGCCAGCGCGGACTGCGCCTGATCAACCAGGGCCTTGAAGGCGTCTGGCTCATGGATGGCGATGTCGGACAGAACCTTGCGGTCGACTTCGATACCGGCCTTGATCAGGCCGTTCATCATCGTCGAATAGGTCATGCCGTTCAGGCGTGCCGCAGCATTGATGCGCTGGATCCAGAGGGCGCGGAATGTGCGCTTCTTGGCACGGCGGTCGCGATAAGCGTACTGGCCGGCCTTCTCCACAGCCTGGACGGCAGCGCGGAAGGTGTTCTTGCGACGGCCATAATAGCCCTTCGCTTTCTTGATAACTTTTTTGTGGCGGATGGCCGTAGCCGGGCC
>TARA_R110002073_G_scaffold5893_3_pt1 | contig 29136 bp, 22 predicted proteins | sample TARA_R110002073 | Tara Oceans TARA_R110002073 (sample SAMEA4397174) | marine metagenome | biome: Polar Biome; feature: [DCM] deep chlorophyll maximum layer (ENVO:01000326); material: water (ENVO:00002006), including particulate matter (ENVO:01000060) such as... | depth 40 m | reverse complement strand
CAAACTGCCCTCGCGGCAGGTAGTTTCTAAAATGCCGGTCGCCTTACAAACCTAGCTCAGATTCATGTACCTAGCTCAGAGAGGCGAATGCGATGGTGATGTTGGTGACCTATGACGTGAGTACGTCCAGTGCAGCAGGCAAACGACGATTGCGTACGATTGCGAAGATCTGTTTGGATTACGGCCAGAGAGTTCAGAACAGCGTTTTTGAGTTGGATTTAGACCATGCGAACTGGGTCGAATGCCGTGCGAGGTTGATCGCAACGATGGAGCCGGAGGAGGACAGCCTACGATTCTACCGACTGGGAAATCGATGGCGTGAACGGGTGGAGCACGTCGGCACAAAGCCTTCAACCGATCTCAGTGGTGGAACTCTGTTGGCATAATCGCGAACGTGAAGCGGCCATGTCCCTGCCAGCCGGTTCGCGGAAGCAGTTTGATCTTTGTTTTCGCGTGCTTTTCGATGCTAACGTCGATTCTCGAGGTTCGCGAATGCAGCTCTACTCACCCGGTTCGCGAAACGATAGGCTCCATGGCAACGATGGATGCGATTAGCAACCGTCACAGTCGCGGCCTTCACGGGCCGCGTGGATTGAAACCCACTGAACCTTCGCGAAGTCGGGAGCATCGCCACGTCGCGGCCTTCACGGGCCGCGTGGATTGAAACCCATTCGGTAAATGGTACTTTGTCGCCCCATCGTTGTCGCGGCCTTCACGGGCCGCGTGGATTGAAACTGAGCGTTGTCGACAATCCGAAGATTTGACCGGGTCGCGGCCTTCACGGGCCGCGTGGATTGAAACTCGCCACGGGGTTCATGCCGAACTCAGCCGCGGGTCGCGGCCTTCACGGGCCGCGTGGATTGAAACTTGACGCCGCCATGATCAAACCCACCGGCCCGTGGTCGCGGCCTTCACGGGCCGCGTGGATTGAAACACTTGACCGGTATCATTGACCTGCGACTGGATTTGTCGCGGCCTTCACGGGCCGCGTGGATTGAAACAGTTGATCCGCTTGACTTGTCTGGGCGGCTTGCAGTCGCGGCCTTCACGGGCCGCGTGGATTGAAACATTTGGTGATCGGCGAACATCATGCGAGTACACCGTCGCGGCCTTCACGGGCCGCGTGGATTGAAACGTGTCCACCTTGGCCCATGTCGTCGCAACCGTGGTCGCGGCCTTCACGGGCCGCGTGGATTGAAACGTAATCCGACAGGTCACCAGTCGGCGGCAATGGAGTCGCGGCCTTCACGGGCCGCGTGGATTGAAACCGGTCAATGCTTGTGGCACACTGATTGAGCACAATGGTCGCGGCCTTCACGGGCCGCGTGGATTGAAACAGTGGTGCGTCAGGGTCAAGGGTGAAAGGCACTCAATGTCGCGGCCTTCACGGGCCGCGTGGATTGAAACCCCGCGTGGCGGACCACGCTATGAAATAACGAAGGTCGCGGCCTTCACGGGCCGCGTGGATTGAAACCGCACCAGTTGGGCCATACAAATAACGAATGTTGTGTCGCGGCCTTCACGGGCCGCGTGGATTGAAACGCGATCAACGCCAGAGTCCAGCACACCGCGATCGGTCGCGGCCTTCACGGGCCGCGTGGATTGAAACTTGACGTATCGTGCAATCCAAGCCACATGGGCCGCCGTCGCGGCCTTCACGGGCCGCGTGGATTGAAACAGTGACCAAAGTGAAAGCTTTACCAGCAACCAAGTCGCGGCCTTCACGGGCCGCGTGGATTGAAACCGGCGATGGTGACTTCGCCGCTTCGAACGGTGGTGTCGCGGCCTTCACGGGCCGCGTGGATTGAAACAACGGTCGAATAGCCGAGAGTCTCAACGCCATGCAGGTCGCGGCCTTCACGGGCCGCGTGGATTGAAACGTGAGAGTCTCGACCATTTGGCTCGAACTGGCGGAGTCGCGGCCTTCACGGGCCGCGTGGATTGAAACCCACATCGCGGTATTCGTCCCGCGATTAGTCAAATGTCGCGGCCTTCACGGGCCGCGTGGATTGAAACAACCCATCAATGGACTCAGTGTTTTTTGATTCCAGTCGCGGCCTTCACGGGCCGCGTGGATTGAAACTGCTGGTCGGCGACGTGCATCAGTTGCCACCAGTGTCGCGGCCTTCACGGGCCGCGTGGATTGAAACATTGCTGAGTGGGAGCAACATGAACCCGCAGACAGTCGCGGCCTTCACGGGCCGCGTGGATTGAAACCCGGAATGCGGGAATGGTTGGGCGACCGGAAGTTCAAGTCGCGGCCTTCACGGGCCGCGTGGATTGAAACCATCTTTCGGGCGAAAGTCACGATCAGTTGCTGGTCGCGGCCTTCACGGGCCGCGTGGATTGAAACATCGTCGTTGGAAGCCGCGGGCGGTGTGGATGCGGGTCGCGGCCTTCACGGGCCGCGTGGATTGAAACTCAATACGCTGGTTGCATCCATAAGTTGTTGACCAGTCGCGGCCTTCACGGGCCGCGTGGATTGAAACATTCGATTTGTTCGGCAGGACAACGTCTGCGTTGTCGCGGCCTTCACGGGCCGCGTGGATTGAAACACTTTCGCGAGGACGATCAAGGTCGGGCCAGGCAGTCGCGGCCTTCACGGGCCGCGTGGATTGAAACCGGTCATCGTGCAGAGTGCCGCGCTGGCGAAGGGGAGTCGCGGCCTTCACGGGCCGCGTGGATTGAAACACATCATTCGCGTGGCAGATGATCCAGCGTAGTGGGGTCGCGGCCTTCACGGGCCGCGTGGATTGAAACCCTGGTCATTGATCAGCCGGTTCGCCCCAAGGTGAGTCGCGGCCTTCACGGGCCGCGTGGATTGAAACCTTGGCCTTATTGTGACAGCTACCTGTGGACACTGGTCGCGGCCTTCACGGGCCGCGTGGATTGAAACGTTGCAGCAGATGCGACGAAACCAAAGAAATTGAGGTCGCGGCCTTCACGGGCCGCGTGGATTGAAACACTGCACGCATCCCGAGACAGTAGCAGCGACAGGTCGCGGCCTTCACGGGCCGCGTGGATTGAAACGCGACGACGCGGAAATGGAGCTGGCGGAATGAAGTCGCGGCCTTCACGGGCCGCGTGGATTGAAACGAGGAGTCCCAGGCTTTTTTGCCGTATCTGGGAGTCGCGGCCTTCACGGGCCGCGTGGATTGAAACTGGCCAAGAAGAACCAAGGACTTGCTGCGACGAGAGTCGCGGCCTTCACGGGCCGCGTGGATTGAAACGATTCATACGGTGTTGCGTCGATGTGTCCGGTGTGTCGCGGCCTTCACGGGCCGCGTGGATTGAAACACGGCATTGGGTGAATGGCTGCCACGGGCCAACTGTCGCGGCCTTCACGGGCCGCGTGGATTGAAACGCTCCGCCACTAAAACGGCTGTTGTCGGTGTCCAGGTCGCGGCCTTCACGGGCCGCGTGGATTGAAACTTGTAGAGGACGAAATGACCGTCCACTGGTTCAACGTCGCGGCCTTCACGGGCCGCGTGGATTGAAACAAACGCTCGGTTGCACCACAGGATTTCCCCGCATGTCGCGGCCTTCACGGGCCGCGTGGATTGAAACCAGCGGTGTGTTCGCTGATAACCCCGCCCTCACGTCGCGGCCTTCACGGGCCGCGTGGATTGAAACTCAGCTGCTTGATCACAGAAATAGCCCACGATCTCGTCGCGGCCTTCACGGGCCGCGTGGATTGAAACACGCTGGACAGATTGTTTGACACCGCATGCTCGAGTCGCGGCCTTCACGGGCCGCGTGGATTGAAACACCAACGGTTTGCAAGCAAGCGAGTTCGCGGTGAAGTCGCGGCCTTCACGGGCCGCGTGGATTGAAACGCCTCTCAGACGTGCGCGTTCGCCAACTATGCCGTCGCGGCCTTCACGGGCCGCGTGGATTGAAACGTCCGGCGTGATGGAACAATGGGCGACCGACACCGGTCGCGGCCTTCACGGGCCGCGTGGATTGAAACGCATTCGGCACCGGATCGGGAGCCGGTTTCACCATGTCGCGGCCTTCACGGGCCGCGTGGATTGAAACTGTTGCGAATCGCCACGCGGATGAAGCTGTCGGTGTCGCGGCCTTCACGGGCCGCGTGGATTGAAACTAAAAACGGACTCATGGGACAGTCCCGACCGGTTGTCGCGGCCTTCACGGGCCGCGTGGATTGAAACATAAGTTCCAGCCGATAATCTCGTGGCCGGCTCCCGGTCGCGGCCTTCACGGGCCGCGTGGATTGAAACTTGGCCGACAACGCGGATCTGTTGCCGCCAAAAGGTCGCGGCCTTCACGGGCCGCGTGGATTGAAACATGACTTGCGACACGGTGGGAAGGTTTCGCCGTTGTCGCGGCCTTCACGGGCCGCGTGGATTGAAACTGACGGACCCGCGGCCAAATCTCCTGACCGCTGCGGGTGTCGCGGCCTTCACGGGCCGCGTGGATTGAAACCTGTTCGAGCGAGTCTTGCACCGCACGCTCGAGGTCGCGGCCTTCACGGGCCGCGTGGATTGAAACTTCATCTGGTCCACAGATCAGCCCGCAGTCCAATCGGTGTCGCGGCCTTCACGGGCCGCGTGGATTGAAACTTCGCATCACTGGCCTGCTCCTTCATGAAATCCGGTCGCGGCCTTCACGGGCCGCGTGGATTGAAACCATCGTCGTCGCCGATATGGAGAGTTGACTGAGGTCGCGGCCTTCACGGGCCGCGTGGATTGAAACCTTTTGATGCTCTTGATCGCATTTGCTGCGGTCCCGTCTCGGTCTGTCTCTTGCGCAGCGATCACATTTGCTTGGATAACGAGACCGACCAGGAAGATGCCGTGCAGCATGTTCTTGATGGCGAGTGACTTTCCACGTTTGATCATCATGAGATCAATCCACCTGAATTGTGAAGAAACCGCGATTGGATTCGGACGACCGAACCGCTTGAAACTGTGTCATAGCACTGCAGTTTCGCAGACACAACTAGTCCGTGGACAAACGCTCGGTGATAAGAGTTCCGGTCGTTTCTTCAGTTATTGAGAGGCAGGGTGTTGCTGGTCGCGAGACTGACGCATCAAGGAAACTGGCGTCGCGTCTCGGGTTCCGCCTTCTCTGCGGTTGCTGGGGCAATGCTTGCCGCGATTGATCCCGGAAACTTGCTTGAGAACGTGTTCTTGTTTGCCCTGCTTGGTTGGCGCGGATTCGGCATTTTGGCCAAACTGCGAGACACGAAGAAGACGGTTCGTAGCTAAAGCCTCGCTTGCTTTTCAATCGGATTGCTCGCCGCCCGTTGCGAAGTCAACCACGATGCTTGGCCGTGTTGAGTTGATGGCCGCTGGGTCTTTGCCATCTGAACTGCAACCAGACTTTGTTTTCTCTACTATCGCAAGTGTGACTCTGATGGAACGCGACGGAAGATGCAATTCAGCATGCGGAAGCTATTAATCGCTGCGACGCTGCTTCGTCCCTTGCCGGGTTGGAAGGGCTGCTCCATTTAGAAAATCAGTGATCCAGCTTATTCTGGCCGATTAGTTGCAGGCTCGGTGGTATCAGGCGAAACAAGAATTTCTTTTTCGTCGGCCAGTTCATCCAAACGGTATTCGAGATTCTGTTTCGCATCCTCGATGAGTTCGCTTGCTTCACGCTTGGCTTCTATGATGTCGTCACGAGCTTCATCCCTCGCTTCGGCAACTCGCTCCACAGCCTCCTCTTCGGACTCAGCAACAATTTCTGCTGCTTTGTCTCGTGCTGCCTCCAGGTTCTCTTGGGCTTGCTCGGCCTGCTCTCGCATCGTGGTCGGTTCGCTTTGGCAGCCGATGGTTGTGATGCATGCGAACAAAGAAAGAAGAAGGCAGTTTTTCATGTTTTAAACTCTCAGGGTGATTGAATGCAGCGACAGAGAATTGATGGTTGATCCCGATGGAAATTGAACCCCACCGAGTTCTTAGACGCTGTGAATTGTTGAGGTGCCGGATAACGTCAGGTGCATCATCGCGACTGCCATCGCCAAATTGTGGACGCAAACTCTGTGCCGCGAATTCAAGCGTATGACCGCTCGGTGAACTCCATCGAACTCGCTGGCGCGTTCATCTTGTCATTGAGTTGCATCGGTTTTCTGCTTGAAGAGAACGGTTGATGCGTTGTCAAGTTCGAGCGCTGCGTGTCTATCTTCGTCTGGGAGAGGTTTGTTTGACGGAAACCAGTTGCCTGCCGATTGCCTATCTCGCGAGAAGTTCGATTCGAGAGTTCAGGGCAAGTATCACCATCGGCGATTTGCGATGGAGGTGAGCTGCACTCATGCCGCAACAGCAACGTGTAATCGAGAAAGAAAGCTTCGAAAATGCGCTGCATCCCAGTCTCGCAAGGCAATTGGAATTCGCCTTCCCTAAAACTCCCAGTCAGCGCATTTGTCGCCTTTTTCGTAACGGTCGTTGTGACTAGGATTGTCGGAAATACCAGACCCCCAGTTTGAGGATGCCGGCGTGGTGTTCACTGCTGGGTTTGGTCAAGGGTAAGACACCGTCGCGAATCCCTGCTTGGACAGGTGGTCTGATGAATCAGTGCGCGTACCGGTTATTTGCACAAATCATACATTCGAGAGATGAGATCAACGATGTTTCGTTTCAAACAACTTGTTCGCGGTTCGTTCCGATCTTCTCGGCGAAAAGACAGTGCACGTCGGTCCGCCCAAGTCGAATCTTGGAGTCTTTCGACTCTGGAGAAAAGATTGTTGTTGGCTGGTGATTGCGGTGAAGCGATCGCCGAAGTTGCAGCGGCGAGTAACGCGTCTTCTCAGGCACCGTCCTCGTCAACAGTCGCGACCGACGTGTCTTGCACGGAAGTCAATTCTGGCCAGGTTGTTTTCATTGATGAAAGCTTAGAAGACGTTGAACAACTGGTGAAAGGGCTTGCTCAAGGCAGTGAGTTCTTCTTGATCGCGTCAGACCAATCTGGCTTGAGCCAAATGGATGCGGTGTTGCAAACACGTTCGAACGTTTCCAGCGTCCATATCGTGGCGCATGGAGAGGCTGGGAAAATCAAGCTGGGAAATCAGATAATTGATTTGGAAACGATCAATCGTTCGCAATCGATGATTCAGGGGTGGGCGAATGCCTTGACGACCGACGCGGACATTCTGATCTATGGTTGCAAGACGGGTGCTGGAGAACTTGGTGAACAATTCGTTCGAAGGGTCGCCGAACTTAGAACCTATCCGAAAACCCTCTCTTGCCCCCTGATTTGCGGGGTTTGGCGAGGTTTTCGGATAGGTTCTTACTGGGGCGGACGTTGCCGCGTCGACGGATTTGACGGGTGCGGATTCATTGAACTCGGATTGGGATTTGGAAAGGAATGTCGGTAGTATTGAGACGAGTGTTGTCTTCAATGAAATGACGAGGCAACACTATGCGTCCGTCATGCCGATCACGGTCCGAGCATCTGGTGCTCGAGGTGAAGAGCAAATGATGGTTCAAGTAGATGGTGCGACCGTCGCGACATTTGAGAACGTTGCCACCACTTCGCAGGACTACACAATCGAATTGGATGGAGTGAACGCGAGTCAGATTCGAGTTGCATTCACGAACGATCTCTATGACGAGACCAATGGGATCGACAGGAACTTGATCGTGGATAACATCACGGTTGATGGCGTTATCTATGAAGCTGAAGCACCTGAGGTGTATTCGACCGGGACGTGGAAGGAAGAGGATGGAATCGTTCCCGGTTTTCGAGAATCAGAGTTCTTGCATACCAATGGCTACTTCCGGTTTGCCGGAACCACGGTCGATCCGGGTGATCCAAGTGGATTGGTGATCAATGAGATTCATTACAACCCCGGTCCTGATGGCGTTGTCGATGGTGACGCTGAATTCATTGAACTCTATAACTCCGGTGACGAAGCGGTCGATTTAGGCGGGATCTCTTTTCAGGGATTTGATTTGACTTTCTCCAGTGGCACCGTCATCGGTGCTGGAGAGTACGCGATCGTGGCACCTTCGATCGCGCTCGCGGAATCGACGTGGGGTGTGACTCCGATCGCTGAATTTGCCGGTGGAGGGATCTCGGGCAGTGGCGAGCTGATTCAGCTGATTGCTGCCGATGGTGTGACTGTCCTCGACGAAGTCGATTACTTAGACGAATCGCCTTGGACGCCATTGCCCGATGGGAACGGTCCTTCGCTTGAGCTACGCGACTGGGCGCTCGACAACTCGGTTGCTGAGAACTGGGGGGCATCTCAAGGTGATCCAACTCCAGCGGCGGAAAATTCGGTTTTCGGCGAAGATGCTCCTGATCCTGTGACAAACATTGTTGTGACTCCAGGCGAAGTTTTGCCGAACCAAGCTTTCTCCATCGCTGCCAACATTGAAAACGCGACATCCGCGACGTTGGTTTACAAGGTGATGTTTGGCGAAGAACAATCGGTCGAAATGGCCAACACGCAGGGTAGCAACTGGGAGGCAACGCTCCCCGGCGCAGAAGCCGGAACGCTGATTCGATACCGAATCGAATCCGATGTCGCGGTCGCCCCATTTGAAGACACCATCAACTATTTCGGACTGGTCGTCTCCCCGACGGACATCTCCGGTAACGATCTGCCACTGTTCCAGTTCTTTGTCGACGATACTGAATTCAATGAATTGACGACAACCGAATTGGCACTAACCAATACGAAGATTGAGGCGGTCGTTTACTACGATGGCCAAGTCATCGATAACGCAACTGTGCGTGTTCGGGGTGGAGACTACTCGCGTGAGTTCTTTTCAAAGAAGAGTCTCAAGTTTGAGTTACCCAAGGGATACGCGATCGACGTTGGTAGCGAGGGTTCCTACCCAATCGACGAATTCGGTATCAACGCAGATTTCGGTGATTGGTCGGTAGTGACTCCCGATATCACTTGGGATGTTTTCAACGCGGAAACAGACTCCTTCGCCAGCTCGTTCTTCGTGAGAGCCGAGATGAACGGCGATTTCCACGGCGTGTTTCGATTCCAGGAACTGTATGATGGGGCTTGGCGTGACGCGAACGGAATCGGCGATGACGATGAATTCTATAAAGCCGGTGGCGGTGGGTTTGGAGACTTTCCGAGTTTTGACAAGAAGTCACCTGATGACGGCGATTACCAATCTCTCACAGATCTGAATTCGGTCTTGATCTCCCCGTCTTCTGCTGCCAAGACATCTTACTTGTATAAAAACGTTGACATCCCGAATGTTATCAACCACATGGCGTTGTCAGTCTTGACTCGCCACGACGACCAAGAGGTGCAAAACTTCTACATGCTCCGCGATTCGGAGACGGGGCTCTGGTCAATCGTCGAATGGGATTTGGATCGGTTGTGGGTCGAGTCCGGGGATGAAACCGAAGGGGCCTTTACGACTCCAGAACCGGTTGATCAGGAATTGATGAATTCGATTTGGGAAGTTCCCGAGTTCCAAGACATGTATTGGAGACGAGTGCAAACGCTCGCTGACCGATATCTGAATGAAGAAAATCGTGTGGCGATGGTTGCGAGGTTTGATGAATTGGTTCAAGAAATCGGGGAGACCAACTCTTCGCTCGAATTCGAAAAGTGGAATCGCAACGACATTTACTCGAATTCTTATTGGCGGAACGAATTTGTGGTTGCCTTGGATCAACGTGCCGCTGCATTCGAAGGAGAGGGACGCATGCCCGGTTCAGCGAGCGGTGAGTATGACATTGTGATCAATGAACTGCATTACAATCCACAGGATGGCGATGCGGAGTTCATCGAACTGCTTAACAATTCGGGTACTGAGTCTGTCGATCTTTCCGGTTGGACGATTGATGGGATCGATCTGACAATCGGTTTTGGTACCGTTCTTTTGCCTGGTGAACGAATTGTCTTCACCGATGATCTCACTCAGTTCCGGCAACAGGCACCTGGCGACATTTTGATTGGTGGTCAGTATTCAGGTGGTTTGAAAGGAAGCGGGGAGCTGATCACTTTGGCCGACGCGGACGGAAATGTGATGGATCAAGTGGACTACTTGGATTCCGACCCGTGGCCTAGTGAACCGGATGGTTCGGGTTTGACGCTGTCTCTGATTGATCCAAATCTGGACAATGGTTTGGCGTCTAGTTGGGTTGCCAGCAACCAAATCAATGGGACCCCTGGACTTGCCAACGATGCGGTGACAACACTTTCAACTCTTCAGATTTTTGCTGCTGGATCCACGGGGGCTGAATCGCTGACGCTCGAAATCGCCGGTGAGCAAGTTGCCATTTTTAGTTTGGCGGCCTACGGAGCCGAGTCCGGTGATCTTTCCGCTCGGAATCTGAAGGCTTTGACTTATGTGTCCGAAGAGGCGATTGACCCGAGCGACGTTCGAATCAACTTCATCAATGATGTGTATGATCCGGACAACGGGATCGATGCCAACCTTTTAATTGACCGAATTGAGATCGATGGAGTCGCCTATGAAACCGAGGGGCCCGATGTCTATTCAACGGGGACATGGCTCGAAGAAGATGGGATCGTGCCGGGCTATCGACAAGGAGAGATTCTTCACATCAACGGTTACTTCCAGTATGCCTCGCCACCAATCAACACGGCACCAATCGCCGGAGACGACAGTTTCGCAACGACTTCTGGAACAACGATTACCGGCAATGTGTTGTTGAACGATACGGATGAAGATCTCGATGCGCTGACTGTGGTTTCTAATACCGACCCCGTGGGAGGCAGCGTTGTCGTCCAGACCAATGGCAGTTTTGCCTACACCCCGTTGAACGACTTTAGTGGTCTTGATTCGTTCGAGTATACGGTTTCAGATGGAAACGGGGGCTTGGCATCGGCGACTGTCAATATCACGGTGGAGCCTGTTGATCTTCTCGTTGGCGGGAACGTCGTTCAACTGCGCAATGTTGAGTTTGATGCATACTTGGCGTCCTCTGGCAGCAACGCATTGACATCAACATCCAACAATACAGCAGCCCAATGGCGGTTGATTGATTCGGGTAGCGGGACGTTCAAACTTCGGAATATTGCGACAAGCCGTTATTTGGATGGTGATTTCAACGACATCGACACATCCTATTTTGGATCTTCCTACGGAACTGATTGGCAATTTATCGAGAGTGGAAATGGAGAGTTCTATCTCTACAATGTTGCCTACCGTGATTACCTCGATGCAAACGGGCGAAATCAATTGGTGGATTGGGATCCAGGAACGGTCGAATCGGATGACCTTTGGAAGCTGACGTTGGTGTGATAGTGGGATGAATCTAGTCTCGTCGTTGACGCGAGGGAGTCCAGTGCAATTGTTTGACCACCGGTTGTGCAACGCAGTTCCCCAATCAGTTTGGTCGGGTCGGCCCTGGGGGCGACTGAAGCCACATGGGTGTGCTTTTGAATCGACGAGGCGATTGTTTCATAGCAACAACGCCGCTCCGGCCGCGGACAACCCATGATAGAAGACTCGTTCGAGCAGCAACGACAATGAAGTCGAAGGCCCTGCTGTTCGGTCGGTTAGCCCCGAGTAGGCAGAGTCAATGGGGGCCTGCTTGTCGTGATCGTCAGTCGATGAGATGGCTGGGTGTTGCTGAGCGATGACAACATCAAACTGACAACCCGCCATAGAGTTCATGCAGGGAGGGCGGTGCGGTCTACCGCTGACGCCGCCTTCTGTTTTTCTCGTAGTAATACTCGACTTCTCCCGCTTGTGCTCGAGCGCTTCCGCCGACGTTTCTGCGGCCGAATCATCTTCCGCAGCCAAGAGTGGCGGTTGATGAACCATTGTATTCTGCGGATCGAGATTCCATTCGATCCGATGAGCCATCAGACTTCGAAGTTTCTGTAAGTTTGACTGCTCCGCCGGCTGGGTGACGATAACGGCTTTATCGGATGCCATTGCCAGGTTGTTTTTTGATGTGCCGGTAACCCATTGATTGCTGTTGTGATGAAGCGAAACTTGTTTCATGCCTGAGCCAGATCCCGCACGAATCATGTCGTTCTCGACGCCGACCGAACTCGGAGAATGGCTCGCAGTCAATCATGCCTGCGAAAGCGAACTGTGGGTGAAGGTGTTTAAGAAGCAGACAGGGATCCCCAGTGTGACATGGGACGAGATCGTCGTGGAAGTACTGTGCTGGGGCTGGATCGACGGGATCAAAAAGTCGATCGATGACCAGGCGTATCTCCAGCGAGTGACGCCGAGAAAGCCGCGAAGCAGCTGGTCAAAGAGAAACAGAGAGCACGCGGAGCGGTTGATTCGTGATGGCCGGATGCAGGAATCAGGGCTTAAGCATGTGCACTCCGCCAAAGAGGACGGTCGATGGGAGAACGCGTACAAAGCGAGTGAGATGAAAGTGCCAGTGGACTTCCTCGATGCGTTAGAAAGCAACTCGGAAGCGAAGCGGTTCTTCGAGACGCTCAATCAATCCAGTCGCTATGTCATCGCACATGGATTGATGAGTGCAAAGAAAGCCGAAACCAGGCAAAGGCGGTTCGAAAAGTTCATGGGGATGCTGGTTCGGAAAGAAAAACCATGATGTCGGACTAGGAGGACAAAGGAGACGTGGGAAAGCTCTGGGGCGAGGACTGCCGCGATACGCTGCCCCGCTTGTAAGCGTGAGTTGGGGCCCACAACTCGAATCTGTCCCCGGTGCAGTCACCGGATTGAACCAACGATGAGATGATTTCTCCGCCGTAATTGTATCCCGCAATCGAGGTTCTCAGGAATCGTGGGCCGGTCGCACAGTTGGTTTTGGAAGGTATGTTGGCTTTGTGCGGCATTGGAACGGTGCTCGTCAGCGACAAAACGCTGGGGCGCTCGGTATCCTGATGTCAGTAGTGGGGGCGATCGAGTTGACCGTGTTTGTCCAGGGCAATTCGTTCTTCTCGACCGTTGTCCGAAGCCCTATCCGCCCATGATTGAGCACCTATGACGATTGATCCCAAGCAGCAGCGTTGGTCCGTTTGCGAGCTCGACTATGGCGGAATGCCGCTTTTCATGCGAGTCAACGAATCCGCCCGCGAAATGATTGGCCATCCGGACTACGGCATTAAGCTTGGTTTTGCGGTTCAGATGGTGGATTCGAAGGACGCCAATGTTCCCGATGCTGCCGAGAATGAATCCTTGGCGGAACTGGAAGACCGGATCATTGAAACGGTTTCGGAGGGTGCTGAAGGGATTCACGTGCTGACGTTGACCAACGCGGCGATGAAAGAGTTGGTTTTCTACATCAAAGAGGGAGCGGACATCGGGGCGATGCATGAGTCACTGAAGGGCTCGGATGCAACTCACGATGTTCAGTGCCAAGCCGTTTGGGATCATGATTGGGCAGCGTTCACTGAGTTTTTGCCAGAGGACGACGCGTAGGGATACGCAATCAGTCCGGTCAAGCGGCATCGCCGATGGAGTCGAGGTCGACTTGGCTGGGGGCGTTTGATCCAACCAATCGAAGGTCGATGGGACGCGATGCCTGGATGTGCAAGTCGCGTTGCGGGAAGGCGATGACGATCTCGGCTTCCCGAAACATCGAGTCAATCTTCAGTCGCACGCCTGTTTCAATCATTCGCATTTGGGTCACGTTCTTGGCCTGGATCCAAAAGTGAACTTGGAACACGAGCGCGTTGTCGCCAAAGTCGTTGAACCAAACCATTGGTTTGGGCCGATCCAGGACTCCGCTTTGCTCTGAGGCTGCGCGGGCGAGTAAACGCAAAACGGAGTCGAGGTTCGAGCCATAGGCAACACCAATTGTCACCGAAGTTCTCAGTCGATCATCGCGGCGGGTCAGGTTGGTGACGTTGTTTTCCAAAAATTTGCTGTTGGGCACAATGATGTCTTGGTTTTCACCGGTTCGAATTTGAGTGCTTCGAGCGCCAATAGTTGTGACGTTGCCCAGCGTTCCGTCCACGCTGACGAGATCGCCGACTTTGATCGGCCGTTCGGCAAGCAAAATCAGGCCGCTGATGAAGTTGTTCAAAATGTTCTGGCTGCCGAAGCCGACACCGATTGCCACCGCCCCGCCGAGGAAGGTGAAAACAGTCAGCGGCACATTGGCGTAGCGAAGGGCGGTCAGTCCGAGCGTGATCAACAGGGCGTAGAAAGTCAGCGATTCGATGGCGTGCGCAGCTGCTTCTTCGACGCCCCATTTGGGCAGGCGACGCCCAAGCAGTGCGCTGAACCAGCGAGCGAGCATGAAGCCGATGAAGAGCAGCAGCACGCTGCTGCAGACCTTGCCGACGGTCAGCGATGTGTCATCGATATTGGCCAGTTCGTAGTTCCAAACACGTTGGGTTTGGTCCCAGCTGTCTTCGATGATTTCGCTGATGCTCCTTCCTGGTTCGCCATCGATTTGGTTTGTCAATCGTCGAAGTGTTCTTTCGGCGTTGTCCAGTGAAATGACGCTGCTGTTGTAGAACTCGACCTGCTTCGCCAACGAGTCACGTTTGGATTCAAGCCATCGACGGACCGCGGGGTTGGTTCCGTTGATCGCATCAATTTTGGCTTCGACGTTAGATTGATTGACTCTTAGTTCATCGAGTTTGAACTGCCTTGCTCTTCGATCTCGTTCGATTTGTTCAATCTGTTGCTCGGTTTCTTCCACCCATGCCTGTCGTTCCTTGCGTTCGGCTTGGTTGGTTACGACGAGGAAGCGACGTTCCCATGCCTTTTTGAGGATCGGGATCCGCTGCAGTTGTTGATTGATCAAAGACGAATGGTTCTGAAGGGTCATCTGTGCGACTTTGAGTGAGTCCACTCGCTCGGTCAGCTCAGGTCCAGCGTTGGGCGTGGAATCCGTTTCTTGTCGGGCCGCCATCCAGCGGCGTTCGGCGAAGTGCAGTTCGTTCTTGAGGCGTGCGACTTGTTGCTTCAGTTCGATCTCTCGAAGGTCGAAGTCATCCAGTTTTTGCTCGAGCATTTCACGAGTGAAGACGATGTGATCACCCACGATCGCCAGCTTCTCTTCTTCGATCTCGAGCTGCAGTTTGGCGATCGTTTGGTTGGCTTCGGCGATCGATAGCTCTTGGCGACGGAGCACGAGCATTTCTTCGGCAAGCTTTTGCTCCAGTTCGGCGATTTGAATCTCGCTTTCCGTTGCTGATGTGGACGTTTCTTTCAGTTGGCGGAGCGTCCTGGCGCGGTTGTCCGATTCGAGTTTGGCGGTTTCCGCAGCGTCGCGAGCTGAGACGACAGACGACTCGGCTGAAAGAATTCGTGTGTTCGCATTGCGGACGGATTCTTTGAGTCCGTCTTGGAACACGATCGAGTACGGCGGTGTCTTGTCCTCGATTTTTCCGTCTGCGAGCCGAGTCATAAGTTGCTTGAGCGAGGCGACTTGTGCATCGTGATCTTCGTTCGACGAGGTTGCCGACTGTTGTTGTGCGATGACGACATCGATCTGCTTGAGTAGGTCGACCCGACTGGAATCAGCGCTGGGTTGGTCGTTGTCGTTTCCAGCCGACTCCGCCTCTTGCTTCTCTTGCAGCATCGCGACGCGAAGCTCGGCGGCAACTTCTTCTTGTTTGTTCTCAAGCACCGCAGAAGACGTTTCCGCAGCCAAATCGTCTTCTGCGGAGACGAGAGCGACGGGATTTGATGCATCAGGACGCGAAGCTGCATTTGGCGAAAGGACCGCATCAGGTTGCCCGACGTTTCGCAAGTTGGGGACATTTGACGCGGGAACAAGTTGTTGTGTCGCGGATAGGTTCTGCTCGGTTGGTGCCGCATTTGCTTCGGGCGGTAGGGTTCCAGCCAAAGAGGTGACGCACAGACACAGCAGCAATCGTCGATAGAATTCAGTCATCGCGAGCGTCCTTACTTCGGCGGAATGAGAGAGACCTTTGTTGACAAATACGCTTTCGGGCGAAACCGGAGCAAGGCTGCAAGATTCGCGGTGCACGGTCGAATCGGGGAGGCGTCATTGATTCGCGTGCTTTAAACTCGAACCACGCTGCTTTTGACTCTCGATGAGGAGCCGAAGAGTGGACTGGTCGTCACCGGAACATCTTCCGCTCCTTCGCGTCATCCCCGTTTATCATCCAATTGTTTGCCATGTCGTTCACCGAATACACCGCACCGTTTGCGGAGTTCCCTGTCTTGCAGCAAAGGGTGTTGACTGTCTTGAAGCAGTTGCCGGAGGACGTGCAGGCAGACTTTTTGAGCGATGAACGCTTTCGAGTTGAAATTGACAATTACGTTCCCGGTGTGGGCTGGTCGTTTCTGATGCCCGCCCCCGGAATCGATGGAAACGGCAGTCGCTGTGTGATTCTGCGGAGCAAATTGGCTGACGCGAGCGAAGCGTTCGCGCACTACGTGATCGCTCACGAGTTTGCCCATGCGTTTCTGCGAAACGGCGGCTGGGGCGAAATCACTGATGTCGAACAAGCCGCGGACGCTCTGGCTGCGTCCTGGGGTTTTGAACGACCCGCGTGAATAGGCTCACGATTAGTGGCATAGGCTTCCAGCCTGTGTTCCGCGCAATCACAGGCTGGAAGCCTATGCACACTTTCTGCTTTAGCTGAGCGACCAGCCTTCGCGCGGTTCCCGAGCGATGAAGGGGGCTGCTTCGGGGCATCCCACGCACTCCATCTTGTCCCGATCCCAGGTGATCTTCTTGCCGACTCGGTAGGCAACATTGCCGAGATGGTTGGCTTCGGTCAGCGGTCCGGCATAGCTGAACGGGCTGGCCGATTCTCCGTCGCCCAAACACGCTCGAACCCATTGTTCGTGGTGTCCGGGTGAATCGGGCACGAAGGGAGCCGGCGGTTCAAAATCGACAAAGGAATCCTCGGGCAGCAGCACGTGTTTTCCATAGTCGGATAGCAACATACCTTTGTTGCCAATGAACAAGACGCCGCTGTCCCAGCGTGGAATCTCACCACGCTGCCAGATTTCAGGTTTGTGCGTTCCTTGGTACCAGGAGACCGTCACCGGACCGCGATCTCCGCGTTGAGGGTACTCGTACTTTGCTGACATGGATGCCGGTGCGATCTCGGGGTGAACCGGAGGGCCGAACGCCTCCACGGTGGTCGGTGCGTCGAGTTCCAACGCCCAGAACGGAAGGTCGTTCCAGTGGCTGCCGAGATCCGACATCGTTCCGCCTGCGAAATCCCACCAGCGATACCAGCGTGGTCCGGGGAAGTAGACCGAATGGTAAGGACGGACCGGCGCGGGCCCTAACCAAAGATCCCAGTCGACGTGATCCGGTGATGTCATGGCGTCGGTTGGACGCGAATCCACGTGCAGGAGATCGCGGTGTTTCTTGGCGGCGGCTTCGGGCTGCAAGCCCCAGGCTCGGTTCACCCACACGTGAGCCTCGCTGACGTCGCCGATCGCGCCGCTTTGGATCAATTCCACGACGCGATGGTAATTGTTGCCAGCGTGTATCTGAGTTCCCATTTGGGTGACGACGCCGGCTCGCTCCGCCGCTTCGGCAATCTTTCGCGTTTCGTCGATGTTGTACGCCAAAGGCTTTTCGCAGTAGACGTGCTTCCCAAGCTGCAACGCTGGCATCGTCGCAAACGCATGCGTGTGTTCGGTGGTGCTAACAACGACACCGTCGATGTCGTTGCCCACAATGTCGTATAGTTTGCGGAAATCTCGAAAAGCCTTGGCCTTCGGATGTCGCAGGATGGCTTGATCGGTGAATCGCGTGTCAACATCGCATACGGCAACAACATCGACCAATCCCGTCTGCTCCATCGTTCGCAGGTTGGCACCGCCTCGTCCACCAACGCCGATGGCGGCGATCTTCAGGCGATCGTTGGCGGAAGATCGGGCTGGACCTTGAGCAGGTGATACGTTGCCGAGGCCGGCCGCAGCCAACGCGGTGCCGCCTACCAAGATGTCACGTCGATTTGGAAGTTGCTTGTTGGACATCGTTCACCTGGGCATTCAGTGAGTGACGAGCGGAAAGCAACGATCCTAATGCAGCGAGCAATGGCAAGGGGCAAGTGCTCCGCTGATTGAACCCGCTTTTGAAGAATCCTTTTCTTGGGTCACTCTTGGATCTGAAAGCCTTCTGTTGCACTCGGTTGTGCCGAAAGGATCTTGCCGCTGCAACCGTTTTCTTTGTCGCAACGGCCGCTGGCGACGAGCAATCGTCCGTCCGCGAGTCCCTCAATGCCGAGCGAACAGTTGAGCTCGTGTCGTCCTTTCATCTGGAAGTCGGCGTCGGTCACAAGAGTGACGGCCGGCGATCCATAGCATCCAAACCACCAGCGATTGTGGGCAAAGGTTGCGGATTGGATTCCCAGGTGAGTGTGTCCGCTCGCGACGACGTGCTTTTTTACGAATTGGAACTCAGCATCGTATTCGTACACATAGTTTTCCTCGACTGACTCAGGCAATCCACCGACGACGTAGAAGTGGCCGTCACGGTGTCCGATGCCCCCTGCCCCGTGAAAGACTTCTTGCGTTTCGTGCCGAGCAATCTCTTTGAGTGATTCTGCATCGTAGACATAGACCCATGAGTCTGCGTTGCCTTCGGGATCGTTGAATTTACCGAGATTGACTGCGACATAGACCTTGCCGTCGCGGAAGCAGAGATCGCCGTGATGGTTCGCGACGGGGATCTTCTTGAGTACTTTTCCGTCGTGGTCTGTTTTGACCAGTGTGGTGGTGAACGACCAATAGACGGATGCCGCATCAGCGCAAACGCCTTGCAAGTGGTGAGGGTAGGTTCCTTCGCATGTCACTTGAAATGGTTCCGCAGTGAAAGCGGATTGGTTGCCTGAGGAATCCGCGTCTTGTGCGACCAGTGAGCTCGCAAGGATGAGGCTCGAGAGAACGAGCAAGCTGGCGAAGAATCTGGATTGGTGATTCAATTGATTGCAAAGCATGGTGGAAGCGTCTGTCGAGAAACATGGCTGTGTTGAACGGAGGGCCAAAGGTAAGCCTTTGATGGCGCGGCATGCAAACATTCTTCGACAAGATTTCATGAAAGAAGAGGTTGCCCGGCTGAGGAACGTTCGGTCGATCGTTGTCGTGAATGGCTTCGCCGTCGCAGCGTCGGATTAGCGGAGAGATCCTCGAGCACCGTTGATCGGATTAGTTTCGTATGAGAGGAGATTAGTGTTTGGCGCAGCCTGTTTTTGGGGAACACTAATCTTCGCTAATTGCACACTAATCGATGCCACGGAACGATCCAAGAAACACAGTTGTTCTGACACGCATTGATTTCTTGAAGCTTGGAATGATCGAGGCTTTTTATTCATTAAAACTGTCTTGGCCTTGGGCAGAATGCATCCGGTGAGGTGACCCTTTCGGTAGTTTCGTCGCGAAAAAGCAGGTGGCAGAGGTTCTGCCATCGCCGTCTAGCGAGAAACGGTTGGTGACAGGTTGGCTTTGCGAGCAAGAAGGATTTTCATCATTTCCTCCGCGGATCCGATGGCGATTTTTCGAATGCGTTCTCGGTCGGTTTCGTCTCCGAATTCATAAGTCACTGCGTGAATGCCAAGCTCTCTCGCCACCCAAGCTTTGCTGGTGCTGCGATGAGCGTTGTGTCCGTCGTCTCGCAACATGGTCGAGTCACCCATCCGCCCATTCAGCGATTTCAGCCATTCTGCGGTGAAGCCCTCGGGGAACAGTTTGGTCTGTTTCGGAACGGTGTAGAAGACTTCGTTGTAGGTGCTATGAAAATCTAGAAACAACCACAACCGTTTTTCTTGTTCTCCGCGAAGGCGAACCAAGTCGTCGCGGATGGATCGTGTTTCAGGTTCTTGGAATGTCAGCCAGTCTCGGTTGAGGTCGACCCCATTGGCATTGGAACGCCAGTAACCCCTGGCCACGCCATCGGGATTGGCAATCGGAATGCCGACGGTCAGGAACTCCGCTCGATAGCGTTTGGCCAGTTCGGTGTCACTGCACAATGCCTCAATGAAGTGCATCATTCCAATGGTGCCAGTGACTTCCGGCGGATGCTGTCGCGAAAGTGCGTAGATGACCTCTTTGCTGTCGGGGTTGCCGATCGCGAGCCGATGAATCGGACGGTCTTGCACGGATCGGCCTGCGAGCGACGATTCGACGAATGGAAATTGAGCCAGCGTGTCGACCCAACCCGCGATGTCTTTGTTGCCAACCAGTTCTTGTCCGGCGACCCACAGGACTTGGTTGTTGACCGGCAAACACAACGTGACTTCTTGGCCACCGGGATGACGAGCGACGATCAGGTGTTCGGCCGATTGCCACTCGACGCGATTGTGACTGATCTTGGGTTCATAGCGATGTGAGCCGCCTTCGTAACGAAGCCGCACGTTGATATGTCGTGGGTTGGTCGAATGGACTCGAAAGGCATACCACGCGCTGTCGTTGATTGGTTCTTTTTCAGGGCGAATCAAAATCTCAAAGTCATCGCCACCGAGTTCCACTAATTGGTCAATCTTGCCGCCCGCGAAATCCGTTTCGAAGCTGACGACTTTGTCCTGCGATTGGAACCTTACCGCGGGCGAAGGTTCTGGTGCCGGATCCGCATACAAAAGCGAAGAACGGTCGATGAGCAGACACGCGGCGCAAAGAAAGAAGGTTGTTAGACGCACGGGAGACTCAGCAATGAGGTGGAGGGCACCGAAGGTGGGCCGAGCGAGCTCGGTTGTAGGAGTGAATCGAGCGTTTCGCCGATTTGTCCTGAGGTGGGAGTTGGTCTGTGCGAATCCGTGGCGGGTTGCGTCGCAAGCGATGTACCGAGCCAAACATCACAACCACTGAGACCAGCTATCTCAGTCCACCGAGATCGGGTGCGCCGGTCAGAGGTGCGGATTCACATCATTCCATCTCAACATTTTAATCGGAAAACGACTTGAGAACGAAGCATGTCAATTGAGGGGCGGACCGAGTGGAAACAAACTTTCCAGCGTGTGGCAAGGATCTTTCCGATAGGGAGGCCAAATCAACGGCCTCCTTTCCATTGCACCCTAGAAAAAGTTTGGATTGCGTGGTCCATATGAGTGAAAGACGGCTCGGGATCCGCGTTTGCTGAGCGGTTTTGAATTAGCCGTCCTGCTTTGGTCTGGGAAGTGCGATCTGAGCACCATGCAATTTCTCGCGAGTGATGTCGGCTCAGTCTTTCCGGAGCGACTCGGCGGGAACATTGGTTTCTGTGTTGGAAATGTGCGAGTGAAAACGTTGTCGTTGCGAATCGGCCTTTTGTCGGTGTGGCTGTGCTTGCTTGTTGTTGGTGAATCGGCGGTGACGATAGCTGACGAGTTGGATTGGGCTAATTGGCGTGGTCCGTTTCAAAATGGGACCTCACACGAGACTGGATTGATTGATCGCTTCGATCCCAAAGGCGGTTCGGGAAGCAACGTGCGTTGGAAGAGCGAGATTGCTTCGGGGATTTCCACCCCAATCGTCATGGACGGACGTGTGTTCACGATCGTGCGCGACCAGCCGGGAACGTCCAAGGACGCCGAGAAGGTGATCGCCTTGGATGCTGATTCGGGTGAGTTGCTGTGGGAGAATGTGTACAACGTCTTTCTGTCGGATCTACCAGCGGAACGCGTAGGTTGGTCAAACGTTTGCGGCGATCCAGAATTGAATCGAGTGTATGCGCTCGGAGCATGTTGTCTGCTGCAGTCGATCGACGCGACAACGGGCGAGACCGTTTGGTCTCGATCGCTTAGTGAAGAGTTCGGCATGCTCAGCACCTATGGTGGCCGAACAAATACGCCAGTGATTTTTGAGAACCTGGTCATCATCAGTGGAGTGACCACCGGATGGGATGCAACCGCTCGCCCCGCTCATCGTTTCTTTGCATTTGACAATCAAGCCGGCACTCTGGTTTGGAGCGTGAGCACTCGTCCGTTGCCAGAAGACACTACCTTTAGCACACCCATCATTGCAGTCATTGGTCGACAGCCTGTGATGGTCGCCGGAAGCGGTGACGGAAACGTGTATGGTATTCAACCTCGCACAGGAAAGATTCTGTGGCGCGAAGCCGTCTCGCGGCGAGGGATCAACACGTCCGTCGCAGTGGACACGGAAGGCAATGTCTATGCGACGCATGGGGAAGAGAACCCCGAAGGTACCGCGATGGGAGCGGTTGTTCGAATTGATGCGACCCACGCCTCATTGGAATCGGCTTCCGCCGAAGTTTGGCGAACCGAAGAGATCATGTGCGGCAAAAGTTCGCCTTTGTTGGTCGGCGATCGATTGTACGTTGTCGAAGATTCTTCTCGTTTGCGGGTGTTAAGTCGCGAAACGGGAGAAGAGATTTGCCCACCCGTGAAATTGGGAACGGCGATGCGTGGCAGTTTGTTGTACGTCGATGGCAAAATCTATGGTTGCACGTCGCAAGGTGTCTTTCATGTGCTGAAGCCAACCGAGGAAGGGATTGAATCGGTTTTTAAAGTTCGCTTGCCTCGCGGTCATGAAGTGGGGGGATCGCCCATTGCATCGCACGGCCGAATTTATCTGCCGACGACTGGTGGACTGTTCTGCTTGGAGAATGAAAACGATGCAGAACCGAATTCGGTCGCAGCGGTGATCGTGTCAATTCCAGGGGAAGAGTCCGAGTTGCCGGTCAGCGACGATCCTGAGATCGCTCATTTGCAACTCATTCCCGCCGAAGCAATGGTTCGCCCCGGAGACGTGATTTCGTACGAAGTGGTCGCGTTCAATTCGCGAGGGCAGCAATTGGGATTGCCACTTGATTCCGTGACGTTCGAAGCGGAAGGACCTGGGGACGTCGGTCGTGACGGGGTGTTCCAGACGGATGCCCAAATGCAACACACCGCAGTCACCGTGAATGCCCGCGTGGGCGAATTGTTGGCTACCTCACGGATTCGCGTGGTGCCGTCGCTACCGTGGTTCTTTGATTTCTCAAATGGCGAAGTCCCGATCACTTGGGTAGGTGCACGTTACCGACATGAAGTTCGTTCCGTAGATGGCGAACCAGTGATCGCAAAGGTTTCAACAATCCCCAAGGGAACTCGCAGCCAAGCATGGTTCGGTCCAACGGACCTGCATGACTACACCATCACCGCGGATGTGAAAGCTCAATCGGGGACGAACAAGTTGCCTGATATGGGAGTCATCGCTCAGCGTTATGTGTTGGATCTGATGGGCGAATCTCAAAAGCTTCAGATCCGAACCTGGGCGGCTCAGTTGCGAATGGCTCAGAGTGTTCCGGTGAAGTGGGAAGCGGGAGTTTGGTACACGCTGAAATTGCAAGCGAGTTCGGAGGATGGCAAAGCAATTCTGAAGGGCAAGGTTTGGCCTCGCGAAGAAGCGGAACCTGACGCCTGGACGTTGACGGCGATCGATGAGGCTCCCAACCGCAATGGCAGCCCGGGATTGTTTGGCAACGCCACCAATGCCGAGTACTTCATCGACAACGTGACCGTGCGAGAGAACTGAGTTTCTTGTCCGCATTCAGGTTTGTCACGTCTTTTGCCTGTTCCGTTTCTCCTTCGCGATTCATCGGTCCGTTGTCTCATTCGTCTATTGCCTCGTCGCCATCGAAAGCCACCATCGCCATTGTTTGCTTCATCGCAGCGATTGGGTTTGCGTTTGATATTTATGAGCTGTTGATGTTGCCGCTGATCTTGCGGCCTGCTTTGCAGGAACTCGGTGGGATTTCGCCCGGCACACCTGAGTTCGAGTATTGGCGTGGCATGCTGTTCTTTGTTCCCGCAATGGTGGGCGGGATCTTTGGTTTGTTTGGTGGATACCTCACTGATCTGTGGGGACGGCGACGTGTGTTGACCTACAGCATTTTGTTGTACGCTTTCGCCGCTCTGGCCAGCGGCTTTGTGACTTCCATCGGGATGCTGTTGTTTTTGCGATGTTTGGTGTTCGTGGGCGTTTGCGTGGAGTTCGTTGCGGCGGTCGCCTGGGTGGCAGAGTTGTTTTCCAATATCAAGCATCGCGAAGCGGCGTTGGGGTACACGCAAGCGTTCTCGTCTGTCGGTGGTTTGCTGGTCACGGCCGCGAATTATTTGGCGATTCAGTATGCTAGTTCGTTGCCTGAAATCGCGGGCGGCCACGAGGCGTGGCGTTACACGGTGGTCTCCGGTGTCATTCCCGCAATCCCGTTGATCTTGATTCGTCCGTTTCTTCCTGAGTCACCTCAGTGGGCGGCCAAGAAGGCGGCGGGCACGTTGCAGCGTCCCAGCATCGCGGCTCTGTTCGCACCAAATCTGCGTCGGACAACGATCATCACGACGTTGATGTTCGCGTGCAGTTATGGTGCGGCGTTTGGAGCGTTGCAACAAGTTCCGTCGATCGTGCCGGGGCTACCTCAGGTGCGTTCTCAGACCGATGGTTTGCCGGTGCCTGCGGCGAAGAAGATTGAGCAAGAAACCGCGGCAACGGTCAACGGCTACCAAGAGATCGGCGGCTTGCTGGGACGCTTTGTGCTGGCGGCGCTAGCAGTTGCGATTGTGAGTCGGCGTTGGTTGCTGCGACTGTTCCAGTGGCCTGGTTTGGTGATCGTTCCATTGGTCTTCTTCTTTCCGGCACGCGACAACTTGGAGTTGCTGAAGTGGGGAATTCTTTTGTGCGGTTTCTTCACGGTGGCCCAGTTCAGTTTTTGGGGCAACTATCTGCCGCGAGCTTTCCCGTTGCATCTTCGCGGGACAGGCGAGAGTTTTGCTGCGAACATTGGAGGCCGGATGATCGGGACTTCGTTCGCCGCCGTCACCGCTTGGCTGACGACGATGTTGCCTTCCGGTAGCACCGCGATTGCGGCAGCTTGCGTGGCGTTGTTTGTCTATTTGGCCGGATCGGTGCTGTCTTTCTGGTTGCCGGAGCCATTGGCGGAAGAAGCCTAAGAAAGGGCAAGTCAGAGCGGATATCCAGCGATCCGTCTTCAGCTTTCTTAAGGCAAGCGTCCCTCGGGAAGACACCTCTTTGGAATCAAGCCTTCGAGGCTGATCAGACATTCGCGATAGCGAGTCGCGACCGGGTACTTTGACTCGAGGGTCGTTGATTCTGAAAGCAATTCATAGGCTTTCACAAAGTGGTTGGCTGTGGCTTGCGTCCAGGATTGTTCTGCCAGTTCTTTGGCGTGAGCAGCGTCGTCTTCGACTCTCCGTAGCCATTCGGCCGCGTCTCGCCAGCACGCGGCCTCCTCGCCTCGCAGGGCTCGTGCGGCCAGCAAGGCTTGTCGGCTGCTGAGACCGCAAAGATTTAGCTTTCGCGAGCCGAATGCGGTTTCCCAGCAACAGCCGACCCAGCTCGTTTGTGCCGAATCGATGGTTCGCCGCAATGATTCCGACATTCTAAAAGCTTGGGGAAAGACGAGACTCGCTTGATACCATCGGACGATCGCCAACATACAATTGGCAACGCGGAGCCGTTGATTGCAAACGGCGTTCCCGCGTCGTGTTCCGTCCACTCCCAGTAGCTGTCATTCGCAACCGCCTGTTTCTGATCTCGTTTGTCATTGCTCTAGCAACCAACTTGGTTCTGCTTGGGGTGGCGTTCGCCCATGGTTCGTCTTGGGTCGGCTATCTTTTGATGTTGGTGTTGCTCATCGCCTTGGGGTGGAGTCGTTGTCACGAAACTCGGCCATCGAAGCCGATTCCTCCGCCCGACGCGTTGGTGCTCTCGCAGATTGAGCGACGGCGTCAACGACTCGAATCGCTCGGAACGCTTGCCAGTGGAATTGCTCATGATCTGAACAATTTACTGACTCCTATTTTGATGAGCGGCAAGATGCTGCAACGCGACACGCCGAACGTGGATCGTGCAGCATTGGTGGATACGATTGTCAGCGGTGCCAGTCGCGGGGCGGATTTGATCGCTCAGTTGCTTACATTCGCGAGAGGTGGCGAAGGCGTTCCGGCGAGAATTCAATTGAGCGAACTGCTGCCGGAAATCTCGCGCATTCTGGAACGTACGGTGGGGGACGAGATCAAGGTGGTGCTGGACGTGCAGCCTGATTTGGCAGAGGTGATTGGTGATGAAACGGAACTCAGCCAGGTCGTGATGAATTTGGCCATCAACGGCCGTGATGCGATGGACGGTGACGGGCAGCTGACTATCCGAGCGAAATCATGGGAGCTCACCCACGAGCAATCGTTTTCTTACACTGTTTTGCCACCGGGGAGTTACGCAATGGTAAGTGTGATGGATACCGGACGTGGCATTGAGGATGCAATTCGAGACCGCATCTTTGAGCCTTTCTTTTCGACGAAGCAACGTGGCCAAGGGACGGGACTGGGGCTGAGCACCACCATTGGTATCATCAAAAGCCACGGTGGAGCCATCGAAGTGGACTCGGTTCTTGGGGAAGGCACCACAATCAATGTCATCCTACCGATTGCGACTTCATGAACGAGTGCAGAACCCTGCTGGTTGTCGACGACGACCCACTTATTTTGCAGTGCATGCAGTTGTGTTTGCCCGAACCGGACTATCGTGTGGTGACGGCGGTGACCGCTGCCAAGGGGCTGGAGTTGTTTCGTGAGATGGACCCCGATGCGGTGTTGTTGGACATCCAATTACCGGATCAATCTGGTCTCGCGCTGATTCATGAATTTCGCGATATGGATCGTCGGGTACCGGTGATCTTGATGACGGGGCATGGAACCGCCGAGACCGCGATCACGGCGATCAGTGGCGGCGCTTTCGAGTACGTCACGAAGCCGTTTGAACCCGATGCGATTCTTCCGCTGATTGATTCGGCACTTGAGACCAGCCGGATGGCTCGACGTCCCGCGGAATTGCCAACCGATTCCGGGCAACCGTCAAATCGTTCCGAGACAGCGGCGGCTGATCTAATTCTCGGCAGTTGCCCAGCAATGGTCGATGTGTTTCGAAGCATCGGCCGGGTGGCATCTCGCGATGCGGCGGTGCTGATCTTGGGTGAAACCGGAACGGGCAAGGAAGTGGTGGCTCGGGCGATTTACCAACACAGCCAACGACACGATCAAGTCTTTCACGCGATCAACTGCGCTGCGATTCCGGAAGCATTGCTCGAGAGTGAGTTGTTCGGTCATGAACGAGGTTCGTTCACGGGAGCCGATCAACGAAGGATTGGTAAATTCGAAATCTGCAACGGAGGCACGTTGTTTCTCGATGAGATCGGAGACATGACGCCGGTGATGCAAACCAAACTGCTGCGTGTGTTGCAGGAGAAGGAGTTTGAAAGGGTCGGCGGAAGCAAGCCGATCAAGACCGATGTTCGAATCCTGGCCGCGACAAATCGCGATTTGGAGTCGGCGATGGCAGATGGATCGTTCCGTAGCGATCTGTTTTATCGTTTGAACGAATTCACAATAGAGTTGCCACCGCTACGTGATCGTGGGGAGGATGTCGCTCGGATGGCGAAGCACTTCTTTTCGCTGTTCGCTGAACAACTTGGCAAGGACTTGTTTTCCATTGCACCTGAAACGATGCAGCGGTTGGAGGCTCATTCATGGCCGGGCAACGTTCGAGAATTGCAGGGCATCGTGAAGCAAACGCTTCTCAAAGCGAGTGGTCCAGTCATCGTTCCCGCATTTTTGCCAAGCGGGTTTGGGGATTCCGCCAATCTACGAAACGATGTGGAGATTTCCAACGGATGGGAAACCGAATTGGCTGAAGAAACCAACCGGCGGCTCGCTCTGGGCAGCTTCACGGTTGCGGAAGACATTCACAGCGCGGTCGACCGAATCTTGATTCGCGAAGTGATGAAGGCGACGGGGAACAATCTCAGTGAAGCGAGTTTGCGACTGGGGATCAGTCGTCCGACGCTTCGTAGTCGGATGAAACACTTGCGGTTCACGCCTGAGTGATGGGCACATTGAACAACGCGTTGGTTAGAATGGTCGCTTCTTCGGATTCCCTCCCCTTCCCCACAATTCTCCACGGCCCACCTCATGCAGAACGTTTACCGCTTTTCGTTGTCATCCTTGGCGTGGATGCTTGCCCTAGTCGCTTGTCTTGGATTCACCAGCGGGGCCGCATTGGCTGACGACCAAGCGGCTTCGCCTCTGAAGAACGGACGCATCGTCATCGGGCCTGAGTATGAGGTGGCTCCCGAGTTGAAGGATCAGGGAGCCCCCAAGGGCAAGCAGTTTGAATTCGCGATGCCGCTGTCGGAAAGCAAGATTTTCGACGGCACGGATTCGACGTTGGACCCACGCAAGGATGTTCGCAAGCAACGTAAAATCGTGGTCTATGTTCCTGCCGCCTACCAAGACGGGACCGCAGCGCCGTTCCTTGTGATGCATGATGGGCCGAGTCGTCTGAACTTAGTTCGCAACGCACTGGACAACATGACGATCTCTAAAGATCCCAATCGTCGTCTTCCGGCTTTCATTGCGATCGCGGTTCAAAACGGTGGCAACGACAGCAAAGGCAGCCAGCGCGGTTTGGAATACGACACGATGTCCGACCGATTGGCTCGGTTCATTCAGTTGGAAGTGTTGCCTGCTGTGGAAAGCCATCCTGAAATTCGTGCGGCCTACCCGAATTTCAAACTGACGGATGACCCGTGGGGACGTGGCGTGATGGGGTGCAGCAGTGGCGGTGCCGCGGCACTGACGATGGGTTGGTTCCGCCCGGAATGGTTTCGTCGTTTGATCACGTACTCAGGAACATTCGTGGATCAACAGGACGATGATGCTCCTGAGGAAGCGGAGTACCCGCTGGGTGCTTGGGAGTATCACTCGAGCATGAAGCTGATCGAAAACAGCGAGAAGAAGCCCCTTCGCATCTTCACTCACGTGGCGGAGAACGACAATCGAGCCAACGATCCCGAGTCGACTTATCACAACTGGGTGATGGCGAACGAGCGAACCGCGGATGCTCTGGAAGCCAAAGGCTATGAGTATCGCTACGTGTTCTCAAAGGCGACGCGGCACTGCGATCGCAAGGTCTTTGAAGCGACTTTGGCCGATACGCTGGCGTGGATGTGGTATGGCTACGAGGCGGATGCGAAGTAGCAGACAACGCAGGGCCCGCGGGCGGATAATTGATCACCAACAGCACCACTCGGTGTGAATTCGCATGAATGGCTCCGGAGGAGTCCACGTTGATAGCTCGGGGCGGAAGCCCCGAGACCATTGGTGGACATCACAAAGCCGCCCCGGATGGGGCCGTCGTGAATCATGCGGCCGAAATAGCTGGAGCCGCTCCAAGTCACATACTGCCCCAACGGCACACGAGGTGAGTGTTCAGGATCGGATCCATCGCGTCACTTCTGTCTTTCTTCATCCCGGTAGGGATTTCAGATGGTAGCCGGGGGTTGCTGCGTAGCAGCGCA